>Ga0206131_10000061_pt1 | contig 138508 bp, 126 predicted proteins | sample Helgoland_Spring_FD_148636 | JGI IMG/M metagenome (GOLD analysis project Ga0206131, IMG submission 148636) | Pelagic subsurface seawater microbial communities from Kabeltonne, Helgoland, North Sea - Helgoland_Spring_Bloom_20160517_1 | ecosystem: Environmental > Aquatic > Marine > Epipelagic ...
CCGGTGCCCGCGACCTCCGACGCATGCGCCTCGATCGTGCCGATCGCACCGAGCCCGGGTTCGCCCGTCGCGTGGATCGCGGCATCGACGAATTCCAGGATCGGGCGGGTCGACCGGAACGACTGGGTCAGCGACAACCGGTCGAACGGCAATCCGCGTTCGTGATCGGGCCAGTCCTCCGGCCCCTCGACCGCCGCCGCGCGACCGGCGAAATGGCGCTCGGCGGCGGCGAAGTTCAGCGGATCGGTTCCCTGAAACCCGAAGATCGCCTGTTTGTAATCACCGACGGTGAACAGCGTCCGGGTCGAGGGCGCATAGATGCCGCGCCCGACGAAGAATTCCTCGCTCAACGCGCGCACGATCCGCCACTGTGCCGCATTCGTATCCTGCGCCTCGTCGATCAGCACATGTTCGGTCACCTGATCGAGCTTGTAGCGGACCCAGTCGCCGATCCCCGGCTGATCGAGCAGCGCGACCGTCGTCTGGATCAGATCGTCGAAATCGACCGCCCCCGTCCGCCGCTTCGCCGCGGCATAGGCGCGCGCATAGTCGCGCCCCACGTCCAGCCCGTCGGCGAGCAGATCGGCATAGGCCCCGCGCTGTCTCATCGACAGCAGCGCTGCACACGCTCCCCCGATCTCGATCGCCATCGCCTCGTACGCCGGGTCGAGGTCGATCAGCTTCTTCGACGCCTTGCGCGGTTCGTCCTTAGCAGTGAAGCCCACCGACTTGAGGTCACCCAGCAACGCCGCCTGCGCCGCGCCGTCCGCCGCCAGCCATGCGTCGACGACCGCGGCATGGCCCAGTCCCGTCGCGGCTCCCCAGCCGCGGTTCGCTTCGCCGATCCGCCGGATCGCGTCCCGATCGATCGCCGCGCAGCCTGCCGCCACCGCCGCGGCGATGTCACCCGACGGCAGGTCGAGCGCGCGCCGCAGCCATGGCGCGATGCCCGACGGCAATTGCTCCAGCGCGGTCAGCGACCGGGCGCAGGCGAGCAGGAAGCTTTCGGCGCCCCCTTCCCCCATCCGCAGGCTCAGCGCGCCGATCGTCTCGATCGGACGGTCGCGCCCCTCCGCCTCCGCGGCGGTCAGCATCGCCGCCAATGTTTCGCGCGCGAGCACCGCCTCCTCGCGCGGCTCCAAGGGCCGGAAACCGGGTGTCAGCCCCGCCTCGACCGGGAAGGCGGCGAGCAGGCTCTGGCAGAAACCATGGATCGTCTGGATGCGCAGGCCCCCGCCCGGTGCGTCGAGCACGCGCGCGAACAACGTCCGCGCGGTTTCGATCTGGTCGGGTCGCCCCGCCTCCCCCAGTGCGTGCAGGTCGCGTGCCAGCAACGGGCCGGGCATCCTGACCCAGGCCGCCAGCCGATCGTTGATCCGCTGCGCCATTTCCGCGGCACCCGCCTTGGTAAAGGTCAGCGCCAGGATCGCGGACGGATCGACCCCGCGCAGCAACAGGCGGAACACCCGCGCCGCGAGCACCTGAGTCTTGCCGGTGCCCGCCGACGCCGACAGCCAGACATGCGCGGCGGGATCGCTCGCCGCCTGTTGGCGGCCCTTCAGCGGGGGCAGCGGGCGGATATCAGTCACGGCCATACCATTCGTCGCGGCGCATCAGCTGGTCATACTCGGCATAGGGCGCATATTCGGGGACGAGCTTGGCGGTGAACGGTTCGGTGCCGGTCAGCCACAGCCCCGCCGCCTCGACGAAGCTGGCATGCGCCATCCGGGTGAAATCGGCGGTGACGATCCGGTCCTTCTTTCCCTCCGGATCGACCGGGCTGGCGACATAGCCGAACCCGTCCTTGCTGCGCCCGAGCGACCAATATTCGAACGCGCCCGCGGTGCCGCGCACGCCGTCGAACCCGCCCTGTTCGGCGATCCAGCCGAGCATGCCCAGCTGCAGACTGAACCCTTCGCGCACCGCGCGCGTCGATGGCGGCTTGCCCGTCTTGTAATCGACGATGCCCAGCGTGCCGTCGAACAGCCGATCGACCCGGTCGAACCGACCGCTCAACGTCACGCCCGCGACCGGCACCTCGCCCTTGCCTTCCGCGCTCAGCACCGCCAGCCCGGCGGCGGTGCGATCGGCCAGATGCGCCGCGATCCAGTCGATCCCCGCCATTAGCCGCGGTCGCCAGAGCGCGCGTAGCAGCGGGTGCGTCGACGCATCGCCCAGCATCGCCAGCGCCATCGGGTGCAGCGCCTCCGGCGCGCACCGATAATCGACCCACCAGCGTTCGAGAATATCGTGGACCGCGCTGCCCCGCCATGCCGGGCTGGGATCGGCATCGACCGGATCGAGCGGCATCAGCCCCAGGATCCGCCGCGCGTAAAAGGCATAGGGGTCCGCCTTCAGCCGGTCGATCTCGGTCACCGAGATCCGCGTCGGGCGCTGCACGGGGCACGGCGCGGGGCGCGATACGGGCGCATGCTCGCCGGGGTCGTCGAGCGCATGGGTCCACCGCTCCAGCGCCCGCGCGCGGTCGAACCGGTCGCCCGCCATTGCCTGCAACCGCAACCACAATCGCGATGCCAGCGTGGGCGCGGACGCATCGCGTCGGGCGCGGGTCATCAGGACGCGCGGCGCGCCGAGCGCCTGCCCGAAATCATGCGCCGCCAGCCCGATCGCCCGCTCCAGTCCCGGCAGGCCCAGCGTCGCGCGCACCTTCGGCGCCAGCCACGGGTCGGGTGCGGGGCGGCCCGGCCATACGCCCTCGTTGAGCCCACCGAGGATCATCGTATCCGCGCTCTGCAACCGCGCCTCGATCAGGCCATAGATGGCAAGACGCGTATGGCCGCCCTGCTGCGCGCGCACCGCGATCTCGGCGAGCATCGTCTGCAACAACGGCGCGACCCCATCGGGTCCGATCAGCGGCGGGCCGCGACCCGCTTCCGCCTCCAGATCGGCGAGGTAATCGGACGCCCCCCGGCCCGCGGGCCCTGCCCATAGCGCATCGCCGCACAGGATCGCGGCGGTATCGCGCAACGCCGCGACGATCCCCGTCAGCGGCTGGTCACCTTGAGCGAAGAGCGCCTCGATCGGCGCGAGCACGGTGCTCACCTCGGCCCACCAGGTCGCGGTCTCCCCCGCGCGCAGATGCGCGGCGACCCCGGCCAGCCCCGCCGCCGGGCGCGGCCCGCGCAGCGCCCGGTCCAGCCGCCGGACCTGATCGAGCCACGGCAACCGCTGATCGCCACTGCGCACCAGCGGATGTTTGAGCAGCGTCAGCAGCGCCAGTGGCGCGAACCGCTGCGCCGCCGCCTCCGCCAGCGCCAGCAGCAACGTGCCCGGCGGCAGGATCGCAAGCGGGCGCCCCGCGCTGTCGTCGATCGTGATCCCCCAGCGCGCGCAATGCGCCGCGACCCGGCGCGCCAGCCCGCGATCGGGGGTGACCAGCGCCGCGGTGCGACCTTCCTCCTCGAGCGCCTCGCGCAGCGCCAGTGCGATCCCCTGCGCCTCATCACCGGGGCTCGCGAATTCCGCCGCCTCGACCCCCGCCAGCCGCCGGTCCTCCGCCTTCAGCGCGGTCCATTTACCGGTAAAGATGGCGGGCGCCAGCGCATTGGCGATCGCGCGCCCCCGCCCCGCGCCCGCGTCCGGCCCCGATCCGCCCCGCCACGCGCGCACCTCGCCCCGCCCGACGCCCATCCGGTCGAGCATCAGCTTCACGTGGAATTGCGGATGCGTCTCGATCGATCGCCGGACGAAACCGGTCGTCGGATCGGCCTCATGCGGGCCGAGCGCATCCCATTCCTCCGGCGGCAGCGCCAGATCGAGCCCGGCGAAGACGGTCGACCCCAGCGGCAAGTCGGCTACGCACCGCAATAGCCGCGCCACCGCAGGCGCGGTGTCGGTAATCCCCGCGGCGTACACGAACCCCGTCGGCGGGGTCCCGCGCCATCGCGCGACGAGCCGGTCGAGCACCATCACCCGTCGGGCAGCCACATCGATCCGGCCCAGTCGAGCGAGCTCGGCGGGCCAGCGATCGAGCACCACGCCGAAGGTCGACAGCGCGCGCTGCCAATGTTCGGTGAGGTCGGGCGCCAGATCGATGTCGCGCAGCGCCGCGGGCGATATTTCCTCGACCAGCAATTGGTCGAGCGTGCGGCACAGGTCCCCTGCCAGCCGCACCGCCTCCGCTGCGTCGATCGGGCTGCCCGCCGCGGCGCGTTCCTCCGCCACCAGCCGCGCCAGGATCATCCGGCGCTGCATCGGCGCGACCGCGGGCGGGGGCGGATCGTCACCATCGGCGGGGTCGAGCGCCGCGCCGATCGCTTCGCCGATGTCGGGACTGCCCAGCGGCACCAGACGGGGCAGCAACAGCGCGCCGCCGCTCGCGCGGACGAACGCGTCGGTCATCGCACGCACCGCGCGGTTGTTGGGGAGCAGGATCAGGCCCCGCGCCAGCGCCAGCGGATCGGTGCCCGCCTGTCGGATCAGCCCGGCGACCAGCGTATCGGCAAAGGCGCGGTGCGCGGGGATGGTGTAGACGCGCGGCCCCCGGCCCGCGCCGGGATCAGCCATCCGCCAGCACGGCTTCCGACCGGCCCACCGCCGCGGGTGTGCCGATATCGAACCACAATCCCTGATGGACCTGCGCATAGGCGCGCCCCGCCGCGATCGCGCGATCCCAGAACAGGTTGGTCGAAAACGCCCCCTCGGGCCAGTCGGCGATGATCCGCGGGTGGATGATCTGGATACCGGTGTAGACGAAAGGCGCGACCCGTCCGCGCCCGCGGCGCCCGGTGATGCGACCATCGGCGGCGACGGTGAAATCGCCCTGCCCGCCGTGATTGTTCGCACGCGCCAGCGGCACCACCAGCAACAGCGCGTCCATCGTCGCATCGTCCCAGCGCGAAGCCAGCAGTTTCAGCGTATCGACCGGCCCGTCGACCCACAGGTTGTCGCTGTTGACGACCAACACCGGTTCGTCCCCCAGCAGGTGGCGCGCCGCCACCAGCCCGCCGCCGGTTTCCAGCAACTGCGCCCGTTCGTCGCTTATGACGATATCGATCCCGTCGAACCGGTTCGCGAGATGCGCCTCCATCGTGTCGGCCAGATAATGCACGTTGACGACGGCACGCGCGATTCCCGCTGCCTGCAACCGGTCGATGACGTGATCGATCAGCGGCTTGCCCGCGACCTCGACCAGCGGTTTTGGCCGCGTCGCGGTTAGCGGGCGCATCCGCTTCCCCAGCCCCGCTGCCATCACCATCGCGGTCGAGGGGACCCGACCGCCCGGATCGGGGCGGATCGTCAGCTGGCGGCTCATGCCGACAACACCAGCGGATCGCCGCGCCGGTCGGCGGGAATGTTCGCATCGAACCAGCGCGCGACCGGGGCCAGCACCGGTTGCGCCAGATCGCGTTCCAGATAGGCCCAGACCCGCGGGCAGAGACCAGCGTAGCGCGGCTTCCCGTCGCGCTGCCACAACCGGGTGAAGATGCCGACGATCTTCGCGTTCCGCTGCGCGCCCAGCACATGATAGGCGGCGAGGAAATCGTCGCCCGCGCCCGTCGCCGCGCGATACCGCGCCAGCATCGCCGCCTCGGTCGCCGGATCGACATCGCGCCGCGCATCCTGCAACAGCGACACCAGATCATAGGCGGGGTGCCCCGCCAGCGCGTCCTGGAAATCGAGCAGCCCCAGCGCGCGCTCCGCGCCCACTAGCATCAGGTTCTCCGCATGATAATCGCGCAGCACCGTGACCGGGTCGCCCGCCAGCGCGTGATCGAACACGGCATCCCACGCCGCGCGATACCCCGCGACATCCGCCTCGATCCCGATCGCGGGGCAATACCAGTCGATCAGCAAATCCGCCTCCCGATGCAGCGTCGCGCGGTCATAGGGGGCCAGCGCCGCGGCGGGATGCGCGCGCAGGTCGACCAGCAGGTCGACCGCGGCGGCATACAGCCTGTCGGTATCGCCGGGCACCGCGTCGATCGCCTCGCGCATCCGGTCGTCGCCGAAATCCTCGAGCAGGACCAGCCCGCGGGCGAGGTCGCTGCCCCAGATCCGCGGCGCGGGAAAGCCGTGCGATGTCAGCCAGTCGGCGACCGCGATGAACGGGCGCGGGTCCTCGTGCGGGGGCGGCGCATCCATCAGGATCGCGCGGCGATCGCCCGCCCGCACCCGGAAATAGCGGCGGAACGACGCATCGCCCGCCAGCGGGACGATATCGCCCGCCCAGCCCAGATCGGCGATGAAGGCGGCGGCGCCATCGGGCGGTATCATATCGGCCATCGCCGCTCCCAAGCGGGCGGCACTATCGCTGTCAAGCGTCGCGCGCCGTCCGGTTCGGTCGTCAGGCTGAGCGCCAGCGCCTCCGGCCAGAACCCCGGCGCGCGTTCGGGCCATTCGATCACCAGCGCCGAATCGCTCAGCGCCTCGTCGAGCCCCAGTTCCTCGATCTCGCGCGGATCGTCGATCCGGTACAGGTCGACATGCAGCACCGGCAGCGACACCTCCGGCGGGGCATAGGGCTGGACGATCGCAAAGCTCGGGCTCGGCGCCTCGCCCTCCAGCCCGAGCGCGGCGAGCAACCCGCGCGCGATGCTGGTCTTGCCCGCGCCCAGATCGCCCTGCAGCGTCACGACATCGCCCGCGCGCAGCAACGGGGCGATCGATGCGCCTATGGCTTCGGTCGCGGCGGGATCGGCCAGCCTCATCGCCGCGGCAACTCGATCGTCACCAGCGTGCCCTCACCCGGTTCGGACACCAGCTCGATCGTGCCGCCATGCGCCTCGACGAACTGTTTCGCGAGCGGCAGCCCCAGTCCCAGCGCGCGCTCGCCGGTCGGCTGCATCCCCGGCTCGGCGAACCGGTCGAACGCGGTCGCGAGGCTGGCGGCATCCATCCCCAGCCCATCGTCGCTGACGACGATCCGCGCGCCGTTCGCGCCGCCATCGGTGTGGAGCAGCACCCGCCCACCTTCGGGTGTCGAGGCGACGGCGTGGCGCAACAGATGCTCGATCGTTTCCTTCAGCCGCTTGGGATCGCCGCTCACGCGCCCGGTCGATCGCGACAGCTCGATCGCGAAATCGAGCTTGCGCCGCCGCACCGCGGGCTGGACCGTCTCCGCCGCCGTCCGTGCGACCGCGGCCAGATCGACATCCTCGCGCGTCAGTTCGGCATCCGCGCCATCGCCGCGGGTCAGGTCAAGCACATCGTCGACGAGCAGTCCCAGCCGTTCGACCGATTCCAGGATCGCCTCGACATAGGTGTCGGCCTCCTTCGTCATCTGCCCGGCATAGCCCCCGTGCAGCATCTCGGCGAAACCGCTGATCGAGGTCAGCGGGGTGCGCAGTTCGTAGCTCATGTTGGCGACGAACTGCGTCTTGACCTTGTCCGCCACCTCCAGCGCGTCGGCGCGTTCGCGCAGCGCCTGTTCGGCGCGGCGGCTGTCGGTGATGTCGAGCATCGTGAACAGCGCATTACCATCGGGCAGCGGCACCGCGGCGAATTCGAAATGCCGCCCATCGGCGAACGCCACCCGCCCGCCGCGCTGTTGCCGGTCGAGCGTCGCCGACCGCACCAGTTCGGGGATCAGCGCCGCGCGCGCCTGCGACGCCAGCATCGGCGCCGCGGCCTCCGCGAAGCTGTCGACCCGCGGATGCCCGGCGAGGAATTCCTCCTCGAACCCCCAGACCGCGCGCATCCGGTTGTTCCACAATTGCAGTTTCCCGTCGGTCGCGAACACCGCCAGCGCCTCGAACAGATTGTCGAACGTCGCGGTGCGGACGCGCAGCAGCGTGTCGCGCGCGCTGGCCAGCTGAACCTCTTCGGTTCGGTCCTCGAAGATCAGTAGCAGCCCGCCGTCGGGCAGCGGCTGCGCGACGACGCGCAAATGGGTGCCCCCGGTCAGGTGCCAATGTTCCTCGATGGCATCGTCGCCGGGCAGGAACCAGTCGCGCCGCTCCGCCTTCCACCCTGGAAAATCGCGGACCTCGGGCAGGCGGTTCGCCTCGCGCATCCGTTCGAGGACGCGGTCGAATTCGGGCCGGTCGGCCAGCCATTCGGTGCGCATCGCGAACATCCGCCGGAACGGCTGGTTGCAGAAGACCAGCGACCGATCCGCGCCGAACTGCGCAACCCCGGCGGACAACCGGTCGAGCATCGCGCGCTGCGCCTCGGCGAAGCGTTTCGCGCCCGCGCGCGACTGTTCCAGATCCTCGATATCGACCGCGAAGCCCGCGACCCCGCCGGTCGTCAGCGGAACGTCGTGGACCTCCAGCGACCGGCGCGCGCCATCGATCGTCGCGGGCAGGATGCGGCGATGCGGGCGCTTCGCCTCGCGCGCGGCGACCGCGCCTGCCAGCGGCCCGCCGCTGCCCGATCCCTCGACCAGCTCGACCCCGCGCGCGACGACGTCGTCCGCGCCGGTTCCCTCGACCGCGGCGACATAGGCGGTGTTGACCATCGCCAGCCTCAGGTCGGCGCTGCGATACCACATCGGCAGCGGCGCCGCCTCGATCAGCGCGGTCAGCGCGTCATAGGCGGTCGCCAGCCGCCGCGCCTCATTCCCCAGTCGCGCGATCTCCGCCTCGGTATCGGTCGCGTCGAACGCCCAGACCAGCACCGTCCCAGTCGCGCCCAGCTCGCCCGGCGCGCGATGGCCGCGCAACGTGATCGATCGGTCGGATCCGATCGGGCGGATCGCGCGGGTAAAGCTGCGCCCCGATCGCTGCGCCGCGACGATATCGGCCGCCAGCGCCGCCGCATCGTCCGCCGCGATCCCGCGATTGGCGCTCGACAGGTCGGCCATGAACCGCGGCGATCCGGCAAGCCCCAGCCAATCCGCCATCCGCGGCGGCATCTCCATGCGGCCATCCGATCGGACCAGCATCGACAGCGCAGGGGCGGAATGGCGGATCGCCTCCGCCTCCGCCGCCGCGGCGCTGATCGCCTGCGCCTCGCCTCGCGCGCGCAGGCCCACGAACAAGGCCCAGCCCGTCGCCGCGACCAGTGCGAACAGCACTGCCCCCAGCAGCACGGTCATCCCGGTGCCGAGCACGATCATCGCCGATTACCCACTGTTACGCCCCACATCACCGCCGGTGTAGGCACGCGACGGACCAGTGGGAAGCGCCCTCACGAAAAAGGGGCCCGGCGATGTCGCCGAGCCCCCTTCGATCGATCGCTCCGATCCGCCACGGGACCGGGGCGGCACGATCAGTAGCGGTAATGGTCGGGCTTGAACGGTCCCTCGACCGGCACGCCGATATAGCCAGCCTGTTTCGGCGTCAGCTTCGACAGCGACACGCCGAGCTTTTCGAGATGCAGCGCCGCCACCTTCTCGTCGAGATGCTTGGGCAGGACATAGACTTCGTTCTTATACTCGTCGCCCTTCGTCCACAGCTCGATCTGCGCGAGCGTCTGGTTGGTGAACGATGCCGACATCACGAACGACGGGTGACCCGTCGCACAGCCCAGGTTTACCAGGCGCCCCTTGGCGAGGATGATGATCTGCTTGCCATCGGGGAATTTCACCAGGTCGGTGCCCGGCTTCACTTCGTCCCATTCGTAATTCGACAGCGCGGCGATCTGGATCTCGCTGTCGAAATGGCCGATGTTGCAGACGATCGACATCGGCTTCATCGCCTTCATGTGATCGGCGGTGATGACGTCGGCGTTACCGGTCGCGGTGCAGAAGATATCGGCGCGGGTCACGGCCTCTTCCATCGTCACGACTTCGAAACCTTCCATCGCGGCCTGCAGCGCGCAGATCGGATCGACTTCGGTCACCATCACGCGCGCGCCGCCATTGCGGAGCGACTGGGCCGACCCCTTGCCGACATCGCCGAAGCCCGCGACGCAGGCGACCTTGCCCGCCAGCATGACGTCGGTCGCGCGACGGATCGCGTCGACCAGCGATTCTTTGCAGCCGTACAGATTGTCGAACTTCGACTTGGTGACGCTGTCGTTGACGTTGATCGCGGGGAACGGCAGCTCGCCCTTCTTGCTGATCTCGTACAGGCGATGGACGCCGGTCGTCGTCTCTTCGCTGACGCCCTTCAGGTTCTTGACCGTCTCGGTCAGGTAACCCGGCTTCTTCGCGATGAACGCCTTGAGCGCGCGCTGCATCTCGACTTCTTCTTCGTTATCGGGCTCGGGCATCGTGTGCCCCGCCTCGAGCTTCGCGCCCCACAGCGCGAACATCGTCGCGTCGCCGCCATCGTCGAGGATGATGTTGGCGGTCTGGCCGTCGATGTCGCCATCCCAGCTGAAGATGTCGCCGACATAGTTCCAGTAATCGGCCAGGCTCTCGCCCTTCACCGCGAACAAGGGCACGCCCGTCGCGGCGATCGCGGCGGCGGCATGGTCCTGTGTCGAGAAGATGTTGCACGTCGCCCAGCGGACGTCGGCACCAAGCGCGGTCAGCGTTTCGATCAGCACCGCGGTCTGGATCGTCATGTGGAGCGACCCGGTGATCCGCGCGCCCTTCAGCGGCTGCGATGCGCCGAATTCGTCGCGCAGCGCCATCAGGCCGGGCATCTCGGTCTCGGCGATGTCGATTTCCTTGCGCCCGAAATCGGCGAGCGTGATGTCCTTGATGACATAGTCGGTGGGTTTGGCGAGCACAGTGGCCACGGGAATTCTCCAGGTCGATTGGGCCGACCAAGACGCATAGGCGCCGATCGACATGGCCTGCGCCATAGCCGTCCGGCATCGTCAAATCAAATATAAAGATATCTTTATATGTGGATCAGGCGTTCCCGCCCCCCGCGACGATCAACCGCGGATCGACCCCCGCACCGGTCAGCGCCCGCGTCCAGCGCGCCGCGGCATCGGTATCGAACAATAGTGCGTCGTCACCCGCGACGTTGAGCCAGCCGGGCGTCGCCAGCTCCCCCTCCAGCTGCCCCGCCTGCCACCCGGCATAGCCCAGCGCCACGACCCAGCGGGTCGGCCCCGTCCCGTCGGTGATCGCCCGCAGCACGTCGAGCGTTCCCGACAGGGCCCAGCGACCGGCGACGTCGATCGTGTCCTGCCCACCCCAATCGCGCGAATGCACGACGAAGCCGCGCTGGGTTTCGACCGGGCCGCCGAAATGCACCGGCACATCGGGCGCAACGCCCGGCGCTATATCGAGTTGCTCGAGCAGATCGTGGAGCCCCAGCCCCGCGATCGTCGCGCCCAGCCCGATCCCGAGCGCGCCATCGGCATCGTGCGCACACATCGCGATCACAGCGTGATCGAACCGCGGATCGCCCATACCGGGCATCGCGAGCAGGAACTGGCCGCTGAGAAATATCGCCTCCGTCATCGTCGCGAGCATAACGATCGATCACGCGGGCACCATGGTTGAAATCGTCGCATCGATCGACGACGTACCGCAGCGCCCGTCGCAGCTTCCGCGACACAGGAGATTCACGATGACGATCAGCGTTGGCGACAAGCTTCCCTCGGCCACTCTTGCAAAGGTGACCGCCGATGGTCCCGATCAGGTCACGACCGACGATTTCTTCGCCGGCCGCACCGTTGCGCTGTTCGCGGTCCCCGGTGCCTTCACCCCGACCTGTTCGGCCAAGCATCTGCCCGGCTTCGTCGAGAAGAACGACGAGCTGAAGGCCAAGGGCGTCGATGAAATCGCCTGCGTGTCGGTCAACGATGCGTTCGTGATGGGCGCCTGGGCCAAGTCGGCGGATGCGGGCAACGTCACGATGCTGGCCGATGGCAATGGCGATTTCGCGCAGGCGGTCGGCCTGACGATGGATGGCAGCAAATTCGGCATGGGCCAGCGCAGCCAGCGCTATTCGATGCTGGTCGAGGACGGTGTCGTCAAGCAGCTCAACGTCGAGGCGCCCGGCGAATTCAAGGTATCGAGCGCGGAGCATCTGCTCGGCGAAATGTAAGCGACCCGATTTCTGCGACGGCAGGGGTCCGGGGCGAAGCGCATCGTTGCGCGGAACCGTGGGTCCCTGCTCTCGCGGTAACGTGTCTGCCCCCGTCCTTCCGGCCCAGTCCTTCCGGCCCAGTCCTTCCGGCCCAGTCCTGCCCGCCCCGTCTTGCCAGCGTCACGTCCGCCGCGTAACCATCGGCGATGACAACCGCATCCGTAATCGTCGAAGAACTCGACCGACTCTACACCGCCTCCGTCACCCGTCTCCAGGCCGCGTTGACCGCCTATCTCACCGACGGAACGCGCCCCGATCCTGCCGCGCGCAACGACGGATCGTTCGCCTATCCCGAAATCCGGCTGACCTATCGCGGCGGTGACGATCGCCCCACGCCGCGCCGATCGTTCGGGCGCCTTGTCACGCCGGGTAACTACCGCATCAGCGTCACCAAGCCTGCGCTGTTCGCCGATTATCTGACCGAACAGTTGACGCTGCTGATCGAGGATTATGACGTCACGGTCGAGGCGACGACGGGGCGGCAGGAAATCCCCTTCCTCTATGTGCTCGATCCTGGTCACGCGCTCAGCCTCGATCAGGTCAGCGCGACCGAACTCGCGCGCTGGTTTCCCGCCACCGAACTCGCGCATATCGGCGATGAGATCGCGGACGGCTTGTGGATCAGCAACGAAGACGCGCGCCCGCTCGCGCTGTTCGACGGGCTGCGCACCGATTTCAGCCTGGCCCGGCTGCGCCACTATATGGGCACGCCCGCCGAACACACGCAACGGTTCGTGCTGTTCACCAACTATCACCGCTATGTCGATGAATTCGTGCGCTGGGGCGCGGCGCAGCTTGGGCCCCGCGCTGATGGCACACCCAGCCGCTTCACCGGCCTGTCGGGCGCGGGCAACATCGTCATCGATACGCCCGACGATGTCGACCGGCTCGTCACCGACAGCGCGTGGCGGCGGCACCAGATGCCCGCCTATCACCTGATGGCGGACGACCGCACCGGGATCACGCTCGTCAACATCGGCGTCGGCCCGTCGAATGCGAAGACGATCTGCGATCATCTGGCCGTCTTGCGACCCGAGGCGTGGTTGATGATCGGCCATTGCGGTGGCCTGCGCCCCAGCCAGCGGATCGGCGACTATGTCCTCGCTCACGCTTACCTGCGCGACGACCATGTCCTCGACGATGTGCTTCCGCCCGAAATTCCAGTGCCTGCGATCGCCGAAGTGCAGGTCGCGCTGGCCAAGGCGTCGGAGATCATCTCGGGCCAATCGGGCGAAGAACTCAAACGACGGCTGCGCACCGGCACGATAGTCACCACCGACGATCGTAACTGGGAATTGCGCTATTCGCGCTCGGCGCTGCGGTTCTCGCTCAGCCGTGCGGTCGGGATCGATATGGAATCGGCGACGATCGCCGCGCAGGGATATCGCTTCCGCGTGCCCTATGGCACCTTGCTGTGCGTGTCGGACAAGCCGCTCCATGGCGAACTCAAGCTGCCCGGCCAGGCGAACCGCTTCTACGAACGCGCGATCAGCGAACATATGCGGATCGGGATCGAGGCGTGCGAACAGTTGCGGCTGGAGGGCGAACGGCTCCACAGTCGCAAATTGCGCGCGTTCGACGAACCGCCGTTCCGCTAGATGGGACATCCACACCGGGTCGTGCGTTACGGTACCGAATCGATGGCTGGGAGAGCGATGATGACCGAAAAGACCGAACCACCCGTCACGCCGTCGGACGCGAAGCCCGCCGCGCCCCGCCGCCGCGCCCCGCGCAAGACGACGGCCAAGCCGGGCGGCGCGACCTCGTCCGCCACGTCGTCGGCCCGGAAATCGACCAAATCTACGGCTGAAAAGGCCGCTGTCACGTCGGACACCGCGCCCGTGGCCGCTAAGCCCAAGCGCGCGCCCGTCGCAAAACCGCGGTCGACGTCGCGCGGCACCAAGCGGACGGTCGTCGCTGCTCCCCGTAAACCCGCGCGGAGCCGAGCGCCGGTCACGACCACGAGCGAACCCACCGCACCTGCGGCTGGTCGGAAATGGGGCATCGCGGCGATTGCGGGCAGCCTCGCCGCCGCCACCGCGCTCCTGTCAATCCGGAGCAGTAGGTCCGCTGGTTCGTCAGGCGACGCCACGAAACAACCCGCCGACCGACCCAAGCATGCGCATCAGGCCGATGGCACCGATTCTTCGGCCTCTTTCACCGCGGGTATTGCCGATGAAGGGACGATCCCGGAGAACGTCTGAATGCCGTCGTCGTGTTAAGAACAATCGACATTCAGGATTCCCAAATGCCTTGGAGGCTGATCCTTAGGCTTCCGTGTTGAGGCGCGGAGCGATGGGGATCCAGCGGTACGAGTTGAGCGGAGCGCAATAGTCGCGGATTGCGTCGCTGGTTCCGGGCAAGGCGGCTGATCCGGGCCGGACGGGCGCGGATCAAGTGCCCGTTGGTACACGGATGCCTGTGGGTGCTGCGCTCAGGCGCGCACGGGTGCGATCTGTCGGAACTCTATGGCAAGTGGAAGGCGGTGCACCGGCATTCGAGCCAATAGCGACATGCCGGTGTGTAGGAGCAGGTGTTCGAGGCGCTGACGGTCGACAAGGACAACCAGCATCTGAGGATCGACAGCACCATCGTTCTTGCCCACCAGCAGGCAGCGACCGGAAAGGGGGGCCAGGGATCAGGCGCTGGAGCGTTCCCGAGGGGGATTGACGACCAAAATCCACATGCTGGCCAACCCATTTGGTCGCCCCCTTGCGGATCCGCGTCACGTCGCGGCAAGCCAGCGACATTGCCGCCGCATCCTATCTGCTCGAAGGCCAGCAAGCCGGGGACGTGCTTGCCGACAAAGCAGATGCCGACAAAGACTTACGCGACAGGAAAGCAGGCATAAACGCTACCGCTGTCATCCCGTCAAAATGCAACCGCACAGTCGCCATCTTGCACGATGCCGCCAGCTACAAACATCGCAACCAGATCGAGCGATGTTTCACTACCCTCGAGCATGTCCGTCGCTTCGCCCCCCGCTGCGATCACCGTACCGTCCGCTTCACCGGCTTCGTCCATCTCGCCGCGACCATGCTCTGGTTTCGCTGAATGTCGATCCGGCCTAGGAGTCAAAACTTGGGATGTCGTGAGAGCGCGCGATCGCAAAAAAGGGATCAGAATGATCCGCCGACTTCCGGACAGGCTTTATCCCGTCCGGACTTAGCGACGACCATCCGCGGCTTGATCGGAACCGCTGCGCTTATCGCGAGGCGATCGTCTGGCTCATCATCGACAGGCCGCGGCGAGCGACCTGGTGCGATGTCGCGCTGGCGCCCGCCAACAGGTCGAGGTCGACCGCAGGCTCAGCCAGAACTTCCTGATATAGCGCCCGCGCCTCGGTGACACGGCCAATTCGCGCATAGGCGGTGGCGAGATTCAGCGTCTGCTCCGGCGACGCGGCATTGGTCTGGCGGTCCTGTTCGAGCCGGTCGATCGCGATCGCATACCGACCCTTTGCCAACAGCTGATAGCCCGTGCGCTCCTGCGCCACCGCTGCCGTCGATACCGACATCGCAAGTGCCACAATTGCCAAACCACTGATCCGCATGATCTGTCTCCTCTTGTCCTCCATCGGTATCCCCGACGTAAGATTTCACTTTTGTGACATTGTTGTGTCACTTTGGAGACGGTGGCGCAAGGGGTTTCGATAGGCCCGCCGAAGACAAAAAAAGGGCGGCCCCGCAGGACCGCCCCTTCATGCATCGATCGATCGCGAGGATCAGAAATCGTTGCGATATTGCTCGTTGCCGATGAAGCCGAGCTTCGACACGTTCGACCGTTTGATGACCGCAAGGGTCCGGTCGACGACATCGTAACGCGCCTGCGGATCGGGCTGGAAATGCAGTTCGGGTTCGGGGTTCATGCCCGCCGACGTGTCCAGATACTGGCGCAACGTCACCTCGTCGACCGGCGCGCCGTTCCACGAAATGGTCCCCGCCGCATCGATCGACACCTTGTTCTTCTCGGGATCGACCAGCGGCTGTTTCTGCGACGGATCGTTGACCGGCAGGTCGACCTTCACCGCGTGGGTCTGGATCGGGATCGTGATGATGAACATGATGAGGAGCACGAGCAGGACGTCGATCAACGGCGTCATGTTCATGTCCATCATCGGCTCACCGTCGTCGGATCCGCCACTCATTGCCATAACAATTTACTCCTGGATCTCGTTTGCGGGGTCAGAGAACGGCGCCCTGGCCCGGAGGCGGTTCGGAAATGAAGCCGACCTTCGCAAAGCCTGCCATCTGCATCGTATAGATCGTGCCACCGATGCACTTGTACGGCGTGTTCACGTCACCGCGAATATGCGCTTCGGGCAGTTCGAGGTCAGGATTGCCAACGCCGCCCTGCCGTTCGATTTCGGCCTTCAGCTTGGCGACGGCACGGTCGAGCAGTTCCTGATGACCCACTTTGGTGGTGTTCCAGAAAACGGCGCATTCGCCATCGGCACCCTGCATCACCGACAACGACACGTTTTCGGGCTTCGTCGTCGTCGGGTCGAAGCGCACGTCGGGCAGCTTCAGTTTCACGTTCTGGATCACGACCGGAACCGCGATCAGGAAGATGATGAGGAGCACCAGCATGACGTCGACCAGCGGCGTCGTGTTGATGTCCGACATCGGTTTATCGGTGGTATCACCACCAACGCTCATCGCCATGTGCGAGCCATCCTATCCATTCATTCCGCTTGTCTGGGCGCAATGCCCGGCAAGCCTGGGGGCCGCCACCGTGGCGACCCCCGTAACGCTGCTTACTTGCGGGTCGGAACGCCACCGGTCTGGCCGGCGGTCGTCGTCGCACCCGGGTTGGTCGCCACGGCGGGCTTGGCAGGAACGGGACGCCCTGCAGCCACGGCGGGACGAACCGCGCCGTTCGAGGCCAGGAAGCCGAGCACGTCGTTCGAGAACGCCGACAGGTCTTCCTGGATCGATTTGTTGCGACGCTGCAACCAGTTGAACGCCAGCACCGCGGGAACCGCGACGACCAGACCCAGTGCGGTCATGATCAGTGCTTCGCCGACCGGGCCTGCGACGGCGTCGATCGATGCCTGACCGGCAGCACCGATCTTGATGAGCGCGCGGTAGATGCCGATAACCGTCCCGAACAGGCCGATGAACGGCGCGACCGACCCGACCGTTGCAAGGAAGGCGAGACCGCCGCCCAGCTTCGAGTTGATCGCCGCTTCCGAACGCGCGAGCGAACCGTGCAGCCAGTCATGCGCCTCGACCGGATCGGTCAGCTTGGCATGCTGTTCCTGCGCGGCCAGGCCGTCGTCGACGATCTGCTTGTACGCCGAATTCTTTTCCAGCTTGGCCGATCCCTCGCGGAGCGAACCGGTCTGCCAGAACTGGGCGCGGACGCGCTTGGCCTGGTTCATGATCTTCTGCTGCTCGAACAGCTTCGAGAACAGGATGTAGAACGACACGACCGACATCAGCACGAGAATGCCGAACACGGTCTGCGAAATCAGGCCGCCTTCGCGGAGCGCGGGGCCGAGGCCGTAAGGGTTCGCGCCCTTCGCGGCGCCCGCGCCAGCCGCGGCGAGAATGGTGGTGAGCATGGTCAGTAAATCCCTCTGGTTCGATTATGCATCTACGGACACCGGCAGCCGGGCCAGGCCCGACATGCCGGTGTCGTCATCAATTTCCTTCGAGCTGCCACCGGACGCCCGGCAGCACGTACGTCGATTCGATCGAAGCGCCGCTCGGATCCTTTGCAGGATTGAAGCGACCACGACGCTGGGCGAGGCGACAGGTCGCATCATCCAGATCCTGGTTACCGCTCGACGACGTCACCCGGCATCCCGTGACCCGACCGTCCGCACCGATATTCAGCGCGACCGACACACGACCCTGCGCTTCTGCGCGACGGGCGGCAGGCGGATAGTCGTCGTTCGAGAACCACGAACCCGGATTACCCTTCGGCGACACCTTCACCGCGACCCGCGGCGGAGCCGGTGGAGCGGGAGCAGGTGCAGGCGGTGCCGGCGGTGCAGCGATCGGCGTCGGAATATAGACCGGCGGCGGCGTTGGCACCGTGGTCATCACCACAGGCGGAGGATTCGGGTTACGCACGATCGGCGGAGGCGACACCACGGGGGGCGGCTGCATCTGCTGATCTGGCGGCGGCGGGGGGGGTGGTTCGTCTGGCGGCGGGGGCGGTGGCTCCTCGACGTCGAACGTATTAAGCTTTTCTTGGGCCTTCTTCACGTATTGATACGCGAGCCCGGTGACGAAGGCATAGCCCAAGGCGGCATGGATCAGCGCGACGATAACGATCGCGACGATCTTGCCACTGGACATCTTCTGGTCAGCATAGGCCATTCAGCAACGACACTCCCTAATCTCGTCGGCTCACACCCGTCCCATGGCGGCGGCTGCGGCGACTGCCACGGCTAACGCCAGCTGGGGCAGAGTGCGAGTCCTAATTGGACATACCGCCCGGTGCAAACGCTTTGTCGCGCGCAACATTCGTACGAGCGCAACGCTACGGAATTATTTCTGTTGGGTTCAGATGCGCTCGGCTATCAAAAGATATGTTTAGACCGTCCCGCTGCCTCGCCGCCCCCCTGCTCGTGCTGGCCATGCCCGCCTGCGCGCAGATGATGGCCCCGCCCCCGCCGGTTACCGGTACCGCCGTCACGCTGGCGGACAGCGGGATCGGCTATGCCGATCTGGCCGATCTCGTCATCGCGGCCCCGATCATCGCCGACGCCACGATCCGGTCGACCGCGAAGATCAAGCCGACCGAGGCGCCGGGGCTACAGCCAGGGCTGACCCGCTATTATGTCGAGGCCGATGTGACGACATTGGTCCGCGGCAAGAATGGTTTGCCGCCGCGGGTCGGCTATCTGCTTGATGTCGCGCCCGATTCGGCGGGGCGTCAGCCGAAGCTGAAGAAACGCCGGGTGCTGATCTTCGCGCGCCAGGCGCCGACGGGACCCGATCAGCTCCAGCTGGTTGCGCCTGATGCCCAGCGCGACTGGAACCCGGCGTTGGACGATGAGACCCGCCGGATCGCGATCGCGTCGCTCGCCGCCGATGCGCCGCCGCGGATCACCGGGGTCGGCAACGCCTTCCACGTCCCCGGCGCCCTGCCAGACGAGGGAGAGACGCAGGTATTTCTGACCACGGCAAATGGCGCCCCGGTATCGCTGTCGGTGTTGCGGCGACCGGGCGAACGCCCGCGCTGGGCCGTCGCGCTGTCGGAAATCGTCGACGAAGCCGCCGCCGCCCCGCCGCCCCGCAGCCTGTTGTGGTATCGACTGGCGTGCGGGTTGCCGCGGTCGCTTCCCGCGTCGAGCACGGCGGCGCTCGGCCCAGCCGATGCGGCCCAGGCGCAGCAGGATTACGCCTTCGTCCTCGAACAGCTCGGCCCGTGCGGACGGACGCGGGCGGAGCCCGTCAGCTGATCGTGATAACCTGACCCGTGGTCGACGCCGCGCCGTCGAGGAACCGCGCGGCGGCATCGACGGCCCGGGGATCGGCCCCCTCGCCTGCGACGACGAGGTTGATCCGTCGCGCCGGCGCCTGACGACGCGCCAGCGGCCCAACCGCCGCCAGCGTCCGGGCCAGCGCGAGATCGTCGCGCCCGCTCTCCACGACGACGACCAGCGATTTGCCCGTCGTCGTAGCGACGAGATCGACGATATCGGCGGCGGGGGTCAGATCATGGCGCATCAGCGTTCCGTCATCGCCGGTGCCGCACCAGCGTGATACCGATCGATTCGCCCGCTTCGGCGATCGCCAGCTTGATGATCTTCACTTTCACGCGGGTAATCCTCGCGTCACCGATGAACAGCGTGTCGCAGATGTGATCCGCCACCGCCTCGATCAGCGTGAAATGGACCCCCGGCGGCAACGCCCCGGTCGCCGCATGTTTCAGATCGAGATAGTTTTTCGACGCCGCCAGCGGGGTATCCGGGTCGAACCGATCGGGACAGGTCAGATCGACCGTCAGCGATATCCTGAGCGGTTGGGGCAGATGGGTTTCTTCGGAATAGATGCCGGTCAGCACCGGCACTTCCATATCGTGAACCTCCAGCTGGAGGCTGTCGTCGTGCGCGTTCATCCTGATGGCTCTAGCAGATAAGCGCGCAGCCGTAAGGTGGCCCGGGTGCGCATCGTATCGCTTTCACCTTGCGCGCCCCTGCGTCGACGCTAGGACGCACCGCCCGGGTCGCTGTCGCCCGGACGTGTCCCGGGAAAGGGTGACGATTGATCGCGTTCGTACCGCTCGATACCGTGCCCGCCGACCCGGTCGAAGCACTGCTCGATCGCGCCTTCGGGCCAGACCGGCACGAGCGCACCGCCTATCGGGTCCGGGGACAGGCCAGCCCGATTGCGGCGCTCAGCTTTGCGGCGCTCGACGATGGGCGGCTGGTCGGGTCGATCCAATGCTGGCCGGTCGCGCTGACCGCGGACGATGGGCGGGTCTATCCGCTGGTGATGATCGGCCCGGTCGCGGTCGACCCGGCGCGGCAACAGGATGGGATTGGGCGGGCGTTGATGGCGCAGGCGCTGCGCGCGGCGGCGGACACGGCGAGCGATGCGGCGATGATGCTGATCGGCGATCCCGAATATTACGCGCGCTTCTTCGGCTTTTCCGCCGACCGCACCGCCGGGTGGCGGCTGCCCGGCCCGGTCGAGCCACGACGCCTGCTGGCACGGGGCGCGGCGGTGCCGGTCGGTCCCGCCACATTGGGCCCGATCATCGGCTGAACCTTTACGCATCCGGTTGCGCATCCTACCTCGCGTCGATGCCGATGGACCCCCTGCCCGATCTTGCCACGCTCAGCCTCGCCGATGTCGCCCGGTTGGTGGCCGAACGCCGCCTGCCACCGGTCGACCAGTGGAACCCGACCCATTGCGGCGACAGCGAAATGCGGATCGCCCGCGACGGCACCTGGTATCACCAGGGGTCGCCGATCGGGCGGGAGGCGATGGTAAGACTGTTCGCCTCCATCCTGCGCCGCGAACCCGATGGTAGCCACGTGCTGGTTACTCCGGTCGAAAAGCTCGACATCGCGGTCGATGATGCGCCGTTCGTCGCGGTGGAGATGAAGGCGGAGGGCAGCGGCGCCGACGCACGGCTCGCCTTTCGGCTCAACACCGGCGATCTCGTCACCGCGGGCGCGGACCATCCGCTGCGCTTCGTCGAGGGACCGGATGGCCCCCGCCCCTATCTCCACGTCCGCGGCGGGATGGAGGCGCTGGTCGCCCGCCCGGTCTATTACGAGCTGGCCGATCGCGCGATCGCCGGTGTCGACGCGGACGACGGCGCGGCGCCCGGCATCTGGAGCGACGGCGTGTTTTTCGCGATTGCTCCTGCCGCATGACGCTCGCCCGGCGGCTGGCGGCGGCGATGACCGGCGCGCATCCCGATACCACCTATCTTGCCGGTGACAGCCCCGATCTCGCCGCGCTGCCCGCACCCGCAGAGGCGGCGGTGCTGGTCGCGGTGACCGATCGCGCCGAACCGGGGGTCATCCTGACCCAGCGAACCGACACGCTGCGCCATCATGCGGGGCAGGTCGCCTTTCCCGGCGGTCGCATCGACCCCACCGACCGCGACGCCGTCGCCGCCGCCCTGCGCGAAGCGGAGGAGGAGATCGGCCTGCGCCAGTCCGACGTCGCCGTCGTCGGCACCGCCGACCGCTATCGCACGGGCACCGGGTTCGCGATTACCCCCATCATCGGCGTGGTGCCCCCCGATCTGGCACTGACCCCCAGCGAGGCGGAGGTCGCGGCGGTGTTCGAAGTCCCGCTGGCCTATCTGCTCGATCCCGCCAACCAGCAGCGGGCGAGCGCGATGTGGCAGGGCCGCGAACGCCATTATTACGAAATCCCCTGGCAGGACCGGCGGATCTGGGGCGCGACCGCGGCGATGATCGTCAACCTGTCGCGGCGGCTGCAATGGCGATGATCCTGCCCGATGCCCGGTTCCGGCACCGCGATGGGCTGGACCGGTTGATCCGCGCGCTGGGGGCGGACGATGCGCGCTACGTCGGCGGGATCGTCCGCGATACGTTGCTGGGGATCGACGCCGCCGATGTCGATATCGCAACCCGGCATCAACCCGATGAGGTCGTCGACCGGCTACGGGGGGCAGGCATCAAGAGCGTTCCGACGGGGATCGCGCACGGCACGATCACTGCGGTGCTGCCCGACGGGCCGGTCGAGGTCACGACGCTGCGCCATGACGTCGCGACGGACGGTCGCCATGCGGTCGTGGCCTTCACCGACGATTGGCGCGAAGATGCGGCGCGGCGCGATTTCACGTTCAACGCGCTCTATGCCGATCCGGTGACGGGCGAAGTCTTCGATTATTTCGGCGGGCTCGACGATCTCGCCGCGCGCCGTGTGCGCTTCATCGGCGACCCGTATCGCCGGATTGCGGAGGACCATCTGCGTATCCTGCGGTTCTTCCGCTTCCACGCGCGGTTCGGCGATGCGATCGACGCCGCGGGCCTCGACGCCTGTGCCGCGCGCGCCAACGATCTGATGGCGTTGTCGCGCGAACGGATCGCGAGCGAATTGCTCAAATTGCTCGTTGCCCCCGGCGCGGTCCCGGTCGTTGCGTTGATGATCGACCGCGGCATCCTCCGCCCGGTCCTGCCCGATATCACCCAGGCCGCGGACCTGGCCGCGCTGGTCGAGCGGGAATCGCAGGCGGGAATCGCGCCCTCCGCCATCCGCCGCCTCGCAACGCTGATCCCCGCCGACAGCGCGGACGGGATCGCGGCACGGCTGAAATTGTCGAAGGCCGATCGCAAGCGACTGGCGCAGGTTCATCTGGGGCCAGGTGACGAAGGCCCGCGCGCGCTCGCCTACCGCGTGGGGACAGAGGGCGCGATCGATCGGTTGCTGGTCGCGGGTTGCCCGGTCGATGCGCTGGTCGGGTGGCAGCCGCCGTCACTCCCGATCGGCGGGGGCGCGATCGTCGCGCGCGGGCTGGCCAAGGGGCCGGATGTCGCCGCCGTGTTGCGGCGGGTCGAAACCCGCTGGGTGGTCGAGGGGTTTCCCGACGACGCCCGCGTCGATCAGATCGCGGACGAAGAGGTCGCCGCGCTGATCGGGTCGAGCAACGCATAGGCCGCATCGGCGGGCAGCGCCGCCGCGTACAGATACCCCTGGCCATAGGTGCAGCCGAGCCCCGCCAGCGTCTGCGCCAGATCGTTCGTCTCGACCCCCTCGGCGGTCGTCTTCAACCCCAGCGCCTGCGACAGGCTCAGGATCGCGCGGACGATCGCGATCTTGTCGCGATCGGCGAGCATGCCGGTGACGAAACTGCGATCGATCTTGAGCACGTCGATCGGCAACCGCTGGAGATAGGCGAGGTTCGAATAACCGGTGCCGAAATCATCCATCGCGAGTGTCGCGCCCATTTCCTTCAATTCGTGCATGATCACCGCGATCCGGTCGGGATCGCTGACGATCGCGCTTTCGGTCAGTTCCAGCGTGAACCGGTTCGCGGCGACGCCGTACCGGGTACAGACATCGTCGATCAGCCCCTTGATCGCATCGCGCTGCAGCTGGATCGCGGACAGGTTCACCGCGATCCGGACGCCGCTGTCGCCACCGGCTCGCGCGTCCCAGTCGGCCAGCGTCCGCGCCGCTTGCTCGAAGGCCCAGCGTCCCAGGGGAACGATCAATCCCGATTCTTCGGCCACCGGGATGAAATCGACCGGATGCTGGTGTTCGCCATCACCGCTCGTCCACCGCGTCAGCGCCTCGAACGAGGTGATCTTGCCCGTCGTCAGATCGACGATTGGCTGATAATGAAGCCGCAATTCGCCCTGCTCGATCGCCGAACGCAGCTTGGTTTCCAGCGCGAACCGTTCGCGCGCTTCCCGAAAATCGCGCGTCCGGTAGAATTCGACCGTCCCGCTGTCCTTCGCGCGTTTGGCCGCGAATTTGGCGTGGCGGATCAATTCCTGGGCATCGGCGACGTCGGGCAGATGGTGCGCGATCCCGATCGAACAATCGACGCTCAGCCGGTAATCGGTCAATCGGAACGGCGTCGCGAACGCATCGCGGATACGCTGGGCCAATTGCCGCGCTTCATCGATATCATGATCGATCGCCATCAGAATCGCGAACTCGTTCCCGCCGATCCGCGCCAGCGTATCGCGTCCCCGCACCGCGCCCTTGATCCGGCGCGCGACGGTGATCAGCAATTCGTCGCCCGCCAATGTACCGAGGCACGCGTTGAACCGCCCGAACCGATCGAGGTCCACCACCAACACCGCGCATTGTTGCGCCTGCTCGATCGCGGCATCGAGCAATTCGGTAAACCCTTCGCGATTGGGCAGTCCCGTCAGGCTGTCGGTCGTCATTTCGCGGCGCAGCGACCGTTCGGTCAAAATTTGCGGGGTGCGATCGAGGAAGATGATCGCGCACCGCCGCTGGTCGGATTGGCTGACCCGCGCCAGCGTCACGCAATAATAGCGGCAATCGATGTCCATGCCGAATTGCCAGTCGAAATCGACCCGGCGCTCCGTCGATTGCAGAAACGCGTCGATCCGTTCCGACAGCGCCGCCAGCATCGGCGATCGGGCCGCGACGACGCCCAGCCCGGACAGCCGAAAGGCGGTGTTAAATGCTTCGAAAACAAACCCATCGCCGTCGCGGATCAGATGCGCCGCGGGCAACGGCACCAGTTCGCATTCACGTTCGAGGATATCGAGCGCGAGCGCGGCATTGGTATCAGGGTCTGTCGGGTCGGCAGCCATTGTGCCTTTGTAAGACAGACTTCGTTAAGACGCCCTGAAAACCGCGCCTTCCGCTAATCCGCAAAGCGATTGTCGCGGGGGAAGCCGGTGGGGGGCGTACGCCCCGCTGCGCCGCGCGCCGCGCGCCACAGCGACAGGTCCGCCTCCGTCCGCACCCGTCCGCTGTCGCCGCCCATCGGCCAGCTCAGGCCATCGGCAAAGACGAACGTCGTGGCATCGGACAGCGACCCTTCGCGAAACCGCTGCAACTGGATCCCCTGTCCCCGCGTCATGTCGGGCAATTCCTTCAGCGGGAATACCAGCATCTTGCGGTTGTCGCCGATCGCCGCGACATAATCATGGTTCGCGGCGACCGGGCGCACGACCAGCAGGCGCGCACCGATCCGCGGGGTGACCACGGTCTTGCCCTTGCGGGTTTCGGCGATGACGTCGGCGGTGTTGACGATGAAGCCGCGCCCGTCGGTCGCTGCCACCAGCAGCCGGTCGTGCCCCCGGACGGTCATCAGCGCGACCACGCCGACGCTGCCATCCAGGTCGATCATCGCGCGCACCGGTTCGCCGAACCCGCGCCCGCCGGGCAATTTGTCCGCACCCAATGTGAAGAACCGCCCGTTTTCCGCCGCCAGCAGCAATTTGTCGGTCGTCTGCGCATGAAAGGCGAAGGCGGGGCCGTCACCCTCCTTGAACTTCATCGTGTCCGCGCTCGCCAGCTCGGCATGCCCCTTCAGCGCGCGAATCCACCCGCGCTCGGACAGGATGACGGTGATCGGTTCGCGCTCGATCATCGCCTCCAGCGGGATGTCGCGCGTGGGCGCGGCTTCCTCGATCGTCGTGCGCCGCTTGCCCAGCACGGTCTCGGCACCATAGCGGTCGCGAATCTTCCGCAGGTCGCGCTTCATCCGCTTCTTCTGGAGCGCGGGGCTGTCGAGCAGCGCAACCAGCCCCGCCTTTTCCGCCTCCAAGGTATCGCGCTCCCGGCGCAATTCCATCTCCTCGAGGCGGCGCAGCGACCGCAGCCGCATGTTCAGGATCGCCTCGGCCTGCCGGTCGGTCAGCGCGAATTCGGCGATCATCACCGCCTTGGGTTCATCCTCGGTACGGATGATCTCGATCACGCGGTCGAGGTTCAGGAACGCGATGATATAGCCGCCGACCAGCTCCAGCCGGTCGTCAATCTTGCCCAGCCGATGCCGGGTCCGCCGGTCGAGCACGACGAACTGATGCTCGACCCAGGCCGCCAACGCCTCGCGCAGGCTCATCACGCGCGGGGTGCGATCCTTGTCGAGCACGTTGAGGTTCAGGCTGAACCGCGATTCCAGATCGGTCAGGCGGAACAATCCGTCCATCATGATCCCCGAATCGACCGTCCGGCTGCGCGGTTCGAGCACGATGCGCACCGCCTCGTCCGATTCGTCGCGCACATCGGCCAGGATCGGCAGCTTCTTGTCGTTGATCAGGCCCGCGATCGCCTCGATCAGCTTGCCCTTCTGGACGCCATACGGGATTTCGGTGACGACCGCCTGCCACGCCCCGCCCTTTTCGCGTTCGATTTCCCACCGCGCCCGCACCCGGAAACTGCCGCGGCCCGTCGCATAGCTTTCGGCGATCACCGCGGGCGGATCGACGACGATCCCCCCTGTCGGGAAATCGGGGCCGGTCACATGGTCTAGGATCGCGGCATCGTCCGCATCGGGCTTGTCGATTAGCAAAATCGCCGCATCGATCAGTTCGGCGGCGTTATGCGGCGGGATGTTGGTCGCCATCCCCACCGCGATTCCGCTTGCCCCGTTCGCGAGCAGATTGGGGAACAGGCCGGGGAACAGCTCGGGTTCGTGATCCTCGCCATTATAGGTCGGGCGATAGCCGACCGCATCCTCGTCGAGCCCGTCCATCAGGTCGATCGCGACCTGCGTCAGCCGCGCCTCGGTATATCGATAGGCGGCGGCATTATCGCCGTCGATATTGCCGAAATTCCCCTGCCCGTCGACGAGCGGATAGCGGAGCGAAAACGTCTGCGCGAGGCGGACCATCGCGTCATAGACCGACTGATCGCCATGCGGGTGATATTTGCCGATCACGTCGCCGACGACGCGCGCGCATTTCTTATACCCCTGGCTGGGGTCGAGCCGCAGCAAGCGCATCGCCCACAACAGCCGCCGATGGACCGGTTTCAGCCCGTCGCGGACATCGGGCAGCGAGCGCGCGGTGATCGTCGACAGCGCATAGACCAGATAGCGATCGGACAGCGCGCTATCGAACGGCGCGTCCAAGATGCCGATCGGTGGTTCCTGATAATCGGTGGCCATATCGGGAACGGCTTAGCAGGGCAGCGGGGGCCGTCAAAGGTCCGCGTCACCGCCGTCTAGCGATGGCGATGCGCCGCGACTGCCGCTGCCAGGATCGCGCGATGATGGCGCCCCGTCGCGTGCCAGTCGTACCGCTCGGCATAGCGTCGCGTCGCCGCGCGGTCGGGGGGGTCGGCGAGCACGCTGGCGATGCCTGCCGCGATCGCCGCGACGCTGCGCCCCTGGGTCAGCACGCCCGCCGCCGCGACGCGCACGACCTCGGGCGACCCCCAGACGGGCGTGGCGACCAGCGCGGTTCCGCACGCCAGTGCTTCGAGCAGCACGTTCGAAATCCCCTCCCGCGCCGAGCAATTCGCGACGATGTCGACCGCGCCGTACAGATCGACCAGCCGCGCCTGATCGACATGACCGAGGAAATCGACGCGGTCGTCGATACCGAGCGCCGCCGCCAGCGCCCGCAGCGCGGCCTCGTTGGGGCCTTGCCCCGCGATCATCAGTCGCACCCCCGACAGCGTCGCGATCGCGCGAACCGCGAGGTCCTGCCCCTTCAGATCGATCAGATGCCCGACGATCAGCACCGTGGGTGCCGTCAGCCCAAGCCGTCGCCGCACCGCCACCCGATCCGCGGGCGGATGGAACAGGTCGAGGTCGACGCCATGCTCGACCACCGTTACCCCCGCCGCATCCGCACCGATCCCGACCAGCTCGTCGCGCAGCGCGCCACAGACCGTGGTGACCTGTGCAGCATGACGCGTCGCATCGAGGATCATCGCGCGCTCTGCCGGCATCTGCGCGATCAGGCTGACGTCGCTGCCGAGCGCGGTCATCACGACGGGTACGTCCAATCGCGCGGCGAGCAACCCCGCCGCGACCCCGTCGGGATAGAGATAATAGCTGTCGATGACGTCGAAATCATAATCGCGGCGGATCGCGGCCAGATGGCCGTGGATCGCCCTCGCCATCAACCGCGGGGTCGCCCGCGCCAGCTTGGGGATCAGCGGATAGCGCGGATGCGTGATCGACAACCCGCGCCGCACCGCCTGTCGCGGCACGCGCGCGACATCGGCGTATCGCCCGAACATCGGATGACGGCTGGGAAACCAGGGTACGGGGGCCACGACCCTGATCTCGTCACCGGGCTGCGCCAGATGTGCAACGCGATGTTCGATGAAGATGCCATGTCGCGGCTGTGCCTCGTTCGGATAGAGGCTGGAGAGCACGAGAATCTTCATCGCGGCGCCGGGTAGCACGACTTGGTTACGATCGCCTCACCGGCTAGACGCGGCGCATGCGCCTCTTCTCCCTCTTCCTCCTGCTGCCGGTCGCCGTAATGAGCTCGTCCCCCACCCCAGCCGTTGCCGATCCAGCCGCCGCCCCAGCTGCCGATGCGACCCCACCCGCGCGGCCGTTGCTGACCTGGCCCGATTTGACCAAGCGCCCTCGCCCGACGCCCGACGCGACGATCGCTTATGGTCCGGCACCCCTGCAACGGGGCGATCTGTGGCGGCCTCCGGGTCGGTCGCGGGCACCGGTCGTGGTCATGATCCATGGCGGCTGCTGGCAGACCGATATCGCCGATCGCAGCCTGATGAACTGGATCGCGAACGACCTGCGCCGCGACGGCATCGCGGTGTGGAATATCGATTATCGCGGGGTCGACCGCGACGGTGGCGGCTATCCGGGCACCTTCACCGACATCGGCAAGGCCATCGACCAACTCCCTGCGATCGCTAAGGAATATGGCCTCGATAGCCGCCGCATCGTCGTCATCGGTCACAGCGCCGGGGGACATCTGGCCTTATGGGCCGCGGGGCGGAATCGGCTGCCCGCATCCAGCCCGCTCCATGTCGCCGCGCCGCTGCGGATCGACCATGTCATCAGCCTGGGCGGCCTGCCCGATCTGGAGGCGACCGCCGCCAGCCCCGACAATGGCTGCGGCACCGCCGTCGTCGCAAGACTCGTCGGTCCCGATCGTACCGATCCCTATGCGGATACGTCGGTGCCCCGGCTGTTCCCGCTCGGCGTCCCGCAGGATCTGGTCAACGGGCGTGACGACCGGATCATCCCCGCCCGGCTCGCCACCGATTATGTCGCAAAGGCGACCGCCGCAGGCGATGCGGCGACGCTTCACATGATATCGGACACCGGCCATGTCGAATTGGTCGCCCCCGAATCGGCGGCATGGACGGAAACGAAGCGCCTGATCCACGCGGCGCTGACGAAAAGGACATCGCGATGACCCGCAACGACGCCCGCGCATTGGACGCCACCGACCCGCTCGCCGGCTGTCGCGCGCTGTTCGACCTGCCGGATGGCGTGATCTATCTCGACGGCAATTCGCTCGGGGCGCTGCCGTCCGCGGTGACGACGGCGATGGCCGATGTGACCCGGCGGCAATGGGGCGACCGCCTGATCCGCAGCTGGAACGAAGGCTGGATCGACGCGCCTGCCCGATTGGGGGCGATGATCGCACCGCTGATCGGCGCCGCCCCCGATGAGGTGATCGTCGGGGACACGACATCGGCGCATCTGTTCAAACTGATCGTCGCGGCGCTTCGCGCCAATCCCGATCGTCACACGATCGTCAGCGAATCCGGTAACTTCCCGACCGACCTTCATATCGCGCAGGGGGCGGTCGGTTGCGTCCCCGGCGCGCGGCTCCGCGCCGTCGCGCGCGCCGATCTGGCCGATGCGATCGATGACGATACCGCGCTCGTCCTGTTGACCCACGTCCACTATAAGACCGCGGATCGGTTCGACATGCCCGACTGGACGGCGCGGGCGCACGCGGCGGGCGCGATAATCCTGTGGGATCTCAGCCATAGCGTCGGCGCGGTGCCGATCGATCTGACCGCGGCGAACGCGGATATGGCGGTCGGCTGCACCTATAAATATCTGAACGGCGGCCCCGGCGCCCCCGCCTTCGTCCATGTCGCACGGCGGCATCAGGCGATGCTGGTCAACCCCGTGTCGGGCTGGATGGGCCACGCCGCCCCCTTCAAGTTCGAGGATGACTATCGGCCCGCCGATGGAATGAAGCGCTGGCTGGTCGGGACCCCGCCGATCCTCCAGATGGCCGCGCTGGAGGCGGCGCTGGCGGTCTGGGCCGGGATCGACCAGTCGGTGGTCGCAACCAAAAGCGCGCAGTTGTTCGACCGCCTGGCCGAAGTCGGCGATGCGCTCGGCTTGGAGTGCGTCTCCCCCCGCGATCCCGCGCGCCGCGGCAGCCACATCAGTTTCCGCCATCCCCACGCCTATGAAATCACGCAGGCGCTGATCGCGCGCGGCGTCATCGGCGATTTCCGCGATCCCGACATCATCCGCCTGGGGCTGACCCCGCTGTATCTCAGCCACGAGGACGTCTGGCGCGCGGGCGATATCCTGACCGACGTCATGACATCGGGGGCATGGCAGGACGCGCGCTTCGCCGAACGGCTCGCGGTGACCTGACCGTCAGGCGTGATAGACCGGGTGGCTGCCGCAGAGCTTCTTCGCGGCAGTCGCATCGCCGATGATCGTCGGCTTGCTGCGCCCGAAACTGTCGTAATTCCACCACTGGCCCGCATCCTTGCGGATCGTGAAGAAATGCCCGTTGCCGATATCGCAGACGATCAGCACCGTCTGCGTATCGACCGCCGCTGCATCCCCCTCGGTCAGGCGAAACGCGGTGAAGACCGCCGGATCGTTGCCGTCCGCCGCCAGCGCCGCGGCGTCGTGCCGATCCATCCCCAGCTGGGTCTGATAATAGCTGGTGGCGACATCCAGATACGTCTCCTTCGTCACCCCGCCGTCGGTGAAATGATAGAGCGCGTAAAAGGCGCATAATTTCGAATCCGGCCCGGTGGTCGGCTGCGTCAGGAATTTGAAGGGCATCATGTCTCTCCACGTCACTGGGCACGACGCTGGCAGACGCGCCGCGTCCGACCAAGGCGGAGACTGATCCGATCCGGCGGTAACGATCGCCGCACCGGGTCAGCGCGGCGACGTCGACCCGCAATTGCACGCCTGCCCCCCATCCTCTATAGGCGCCGCATGAAGGCCCCGGTCCGCTCTCGCAGCGCCGCCGGGGCTGCTCTTTTTTACCGACCGAAGGGGACACGCATGCCTCGCCGCCGCCAGATCTACGAAGGCAAGGCCAAGATCCTGTACGAGGGTCCGGAGCCGGGAACGCTGATCCAATATTTCAAGGATGACGCGACCGCGTTCAACGCCCAGAAAAAGGGTACGATCAACGGCAAGGGCGTGCTGAACAACCGGATCAGCGAACATATCTTCACGCTGCTCGACCATATCGGCGTGCCGACGCACTTCATTCGCCGTCTGAACATGCGCGAACAACTGATCCGCCAGGTTGAGATCGTCCCGATCGAGGTCGTCGTCCGCAACGTCGCTGCGGGATCGCTGTCGACCCGGCTCGGGATCGAGGAGGGGACGAAGCTGCCCCGGACGATCATCGAATATTATTACAAGGACGATGCGCTCGGCGATCCGATGATCTCCGACGAACACATCGCCGCCTTCGGCTGGGCCAGCCAGGAAGAGATGCACGACATCGCCGATCTGGCGATCCGCGTGAACGATTTCCTGTGCGGCCTGTTCGGCGGGGTCGGGATCAAGCTGATCGACTTCAAACTCGAATTCGGTCGGATCTGGGACAATGATTACGGTCGGATCATCCTCGCCGACGAAATCAGCCCCGACGGGTGCCGCCTGTGGGACATGGAAACCAACGAAAAGCTCGACAAGGACCGGTTCCGCCGCGACCTGGGCGGCGAGGTCGAGGCTTATCAAGAGGTTGCGCGGCGTCTTGGGCTGTTGCCCGAAGGTGGCGACAACGAAGTCCTCGATCTCGAAACGCATCGCAAGCGGCGCGGCAAGTAACCGGAGCAAGCCGATGAAACTACGTATCTTCGTCACGCTGAAACCCGGCGTTCTCGATCCCCAGGGGCGCGCGATCCATCATGCGCTGGGCTCGCTCGGTTTCGCGGGCGTCGAGGATGTTCGCGCGGGCAAGCTGATCGAGATGGAGGTCGCCGACTCGACCGACGACGCCGCGATCGATTCGATGTGCCAGAAGCTGCTCGCGAACACGGTCATCGAAAATTATCGGATCGAACGACTGTGAAGACCGCGGTCATCGTCTTTCCGGGCTCGAACTGCGACCGCGATCTCGCCGTCGCGCTGGGGGCGGTGACGGGGGTCAGGCCGACCATGGTCTGGCACGGCGACACCGCCCTCCCCGACGGGATCGGGATGGTGGCGGTGCCGGGCGGGTTTTCCTACGGCGATTATCTGCGCTCGGGGGCGATCGCGGCACGCTCGCCGATCATGCGCGCGGTGGTCGACGCCGCGGGCGCGGGCCTGCCCGTGCTCGGCGTGTGCAACGGCTTTCAGGTGCTGACGGAGGCCGGGCTGCTCCCCGGCGCGCTGATGCGCAACGCGGGGCTGAACTTCGTCTGCCGCGACGTCGCGCTGACGGTCGGCGCGACCGACACCGGCTTCACCCGCGGCTACACGCCCGGTGAGACGATCCGCATCCCGGTCGCGCATCACGACGGCAATTACGTCGCGGACGATGCGACGCTCGACCGGATCGAGGGCGATGGCCGCGTCGCGTTCCGCTATGCCGAACCCGTCAACGGCAGCGCCCGCGCGATCGCCGGCGTGCTGAACCCGGCGGGCAACGTGCTCGGCATGATGCCCCACCCCGAACGCAAGATCGACGCCGCCCACGGCGGCACCGACGGTCGCCGCCTGTTCGACGGCCTGCTGGCGATGGTTGGGGCGTGAACTAAAGCCGCGTCCGGAACGGGGAAAAATCGGTGCCGTCGTCGAACACGTCGATCCCCTCGCGCCGTTTCAGCCAGCCGACGATGAGATAGGTTACCGGGGTCAGCAGCACCTCCCACGCCACCTTCAGCGCCCATTGGGTGAACAGGACGACGACGACCAGATGCGTCGTCCAGCCTACCGCGCCGAGGAAGGCGAGCGGGTAGAAGATCAGGCTGTCGACGCCCTCGCCCACGATCGTCGATCCGATCGTCCGCGACCAGAGGTGCCGCCCGCCGGTCATCAGCTTCATCCGCGCCATCACGTACGAATTGACGAATTCGCCCGCCCAGAACGCGCAGACGCTGGCCGCGACGATCCGTGGCACCTGGCCGAAGATCGTCTCATAGGCGGCCTGGTTGGTCCATGACGGTGCAGGCGGCAATGCGACGACGATCCACGCCATGAACGCCATGAACACCGTCGCGGCAAAGCCCGCCCAGATCACGCGCCGCGCCCGCGCATAGCCATATACCTCGGTCAGCACGTCGCCGATGACGTAGCTGACCGGAAAGAACAGGATTCCCGCCCCGAACGGCCAGTCGCCGATACCGGGCAGCGTGATGACCGCGACCTTTCCCGCGCCGATCACGTTCGACAGCAACAGGATCGCAACGAACGCCGCCATCACGAAATCATAATAGCGCAGTTGCCCGTCCGCGATGTCGCGCGCCGCGACCCGTCTTTCCGCCCCGTCGTTCATCGCATCGTTATGATCGGCATTCCCGTCGCCCGCAATCCGCGCTAATCGCAACGCAGCGCGCGCCCGTAGTTCAACTGGATAGAGCACGAGCCTTCTAAGCTTGGAGTTGCAGGTTCGAGTCCTGCCGGGCGCGCCAAGTGGCAACGTCGGTCGTCAGCGGGCAGCCACCGGACCCAGTCGCGCGGCGGCCAGCGTCAGGATCGCTGCGGCGGCCACCGCGGCCCAGAGCGCGTCGAGCGCGATCGATCGATACAGGGCCGCACCGATGACCGCCCCAGTCATCAGTCCGAGCCACAATAACAGGTGCGGCACCCATCGCCACCGGGCGCGCCCGAGCAGCAGATCGGCAAGCCCATGCGCCACCTTAACCAATGTGCCGGTCATATAGGTGACGCCGATGCTCACTTGGCCATCGCGCTGAAAGACCGCGTTTTCCGCGCCCATCGCCAGCGCGAGCGCCGCGATCATCCACCGCTCCCACCCCGCCGCTCCGGCCATCGCCGCCGCCGCCAGCAACAACGTCACCAACGCGAGTACCGCGACCTTGCGCCACTGCCCCGCAAGCCCGGACAGGACCGAACCGATCACCGCGCCGATCACGAATCCCCCGATCAACGCGCCCGCGGTCACGGCTGCGGTCGACCCGTCGGCGATTCCGACGGCCAGCCGGGTCGAATTGCCACTCATGAACGATACGAAGAATCCGCCCAGGCGCAGGAACCCGATCGCGTCGACGAAGCCCGCCAGTCCCGCCAGCGCGATGGCCAGCGGCCACATCCGTGTATCATAGCCCGTCACCGGCGATCCCCCTTGGCCGGGAATCGCGCACGACACGGCCCGCGTCAATCGATCAGGGCGCCAGCGTCGCCAGCACCATGGCGCGGACATCCACCTTCGCCCGCAATCGCGCCGCCAACAGCGCGGTGCCACTGATCTTGCGTTGGACGAACAGCGTGTCGATCGGGGGGACGTGCCAGGTCTCGCGATCCGACGCCATCGCCATCCCCTGTTCGCGCAACACGCCGACGAAGGCGCGATCGCCGAAATCGAACGCGCCCTCGCGCCCCATTTCGCCGAGGATGACATCGATCATCCGGTCGACCAGCATCCGGTGCCGCTCCACCGCGGCTGGCCCGAGAAACCCCGCCGCGACCGCCGCGTCGCGCACCGCATCACGATCCCCCGCCACACCCGCGGCCAGCAACCGCGCATAGCCATCGGCCGTGTCCTGCCCGATGGCGCGTGTCGCCCCGAAATCGAGCAGCACCAGCTTTCCCGTCGTCGGCTGATAGCGATAATTGGCGAAGTTGGGATCGGTCTGCATCAACCCGAATTCGAACAATTCGCGCAATACCAGCGCGATCAGCGCCCGCATTGCCGCATTGCGCACCGCCTCGTCGGCATCGACCAGCGTCTCGATCGCGACGCCATCGACATAGCCCATCGCCAAGACGGCATCGCCGCTGAATTCGGCGTCGAAGGCCGGGACGACATAATCGTCGCTGTTCGCGAGCAAGTCGCCGAACCGCACCAGCTGCTCCCCCTCGCGCCGATAATCGGCCTCCTCGTGCAATTGCCGCTTCGCCTCGGCCAGCAACGGCGCGATGTCGATCGTCTTCGGCAGGACGCCCGACACGCGCAACAGCGTCGCGACATTGTCGACGTCCGCATCGATGCTGTCGCGCACACCGGGATATTGGACCTTGATGGCCAGATCGCGTCCATCATGCGTCATCGCGCGATGCACCTGCCCGATCGACGCCGCCGCCAGCGGGGTCGCGTCGAACCGCGCGAAGCGCCGTCGCCAGTCCGCCCCCCATTCGCGCGCCAGCACCTGCTGCAACTGCGCGGGCGGCATGTGATGCGCGCGATCGCGCAGCCGGGCGAGGATCTGGGTCAGTTCGGGCGGCAGGAAATCGCCCGTGTCCATCGATATCATCTGCCCCAGCTTCATCGCCGCCCCGCGAAGGTGCGACAGCTGGTCGGCGACCCGGCCCATATTGGCCGGGGTCAGCAACAGGTCGTTGATCCGCGGTCGCTGGCCATCCGCCAACCGCCGCGCGCCCTCGGCGATGACGCCGCCGGCGACTCCGCCGGCCAGCTTGCCGAAGACGCCGAGACGCGACAGCCGCCCCCGCGGAACCGCGCGCGCGCGCTGGTCGGGATCGTCAGCCATGTGCGGCGGTCACCACAATCGACTGCCCGGAATGCCCTTGAACGGCCCCGCGACCGCACGCGTGATCCAGCCGCCGTAAAAGCCGCCCGGCTGCGGCACCACGGTGTCGCCGTCGACCAGGCACCGATCGAAGGGCGCGGCATAGAAGGCGACATGGTCGCGCAACGATCCGAAGGACCGGGCTGGCGTCGGATAGCTCCAGCCGACGCGCGGCAGCACGACGCCGTCGACGACGACATCCCAATAGACCGCTGCCCCCTTCCATTCGCAGAACGACGTTCCGTCCGCGCGGCGCAGGACGCCGTCGCGAATATCGCCGCGGGGGATATAATAGCTGGGCGGGTGGCTCGTCTCCAGCGTCCGGACGCTCGCGCGCGTATCGGCGATCTTCACCCCGCGATGCTCGATGACGATGTGCGCGGTCGTCGGTTCGGCGATCGCCGGGCGCGGGAAATCCCAGACGCTTTCCTGGCCGGGGCGAACGGGATCGGGTTCGGGCCACATCACGCTGCCTCCCATCGCTTCGCCAGCCGCTGCATCCCCGGCCGTACCCTTAGAAACAGGCGGTATGTCCGTTCCAGACCGGCCAGGATCACGCGGTTTCGGGCGATCAGCCCCAGCGGGCGGAGCATCGGTATGGCGCGCCACATCGCCGCAAAGGCCGCGGCGCCCGACAGCATCTGCCCATCTTCCCGCGCATGGAAGCGCGCCAGCAAGGCTGCGCGGTCGATCGGACAGGCGACCGGTGCTTCGCCCGCGACATCGACGAACGCGATCCGCCCCGCCTTGTCCAGCCGCCGCATCAGCGCGATTTCGCGTCGGCACAAGGGGCAGCTGCCGTCGTGCCACACGGTCAGGCGCGCTGGGATCGGGGTTGTCGTCGGGGCCATATAGGGGGGTAACGCAGCGGGCAGCCGATCGGGCTCATGCGGGTATGCGCGCTGCGGTTTCCAGCGCCGCGATCTCGCGATCGATCACCTTGAGGATGACCGCGGTCAGCCGCGTCAGATCGGCGGCGGGGTTCATCAACCGCTGCTGCTTCAATCCGAGCGACTGGGTCAGGATCAATTCGGCAAGCCGGTCCCGCGACGCCGCGCGATCGTCCCCCGGCGCGAGAAACGCGAGCGCGCTCAGCATCGTTTCGCTGACCTCTATCCGCATGCGCGCCACGATATCGGCGATCCGCGGATTGCGCGCCGATTCGGCGATGATTTCGGCGAACAGCTGTTGCGAATCGTTCTTGCCGGTCGGCTCGACGAACTGATGCAGCCAGGCCACCACCGTGTCGCGATCACCGGTTTCGATCGCGTGGCTGAGTGATTCGCGGGCGACGAAACGGACGCAATCGCCCTCCACGATGTCGGCGACGATATCTTCCTTGGCGCTGAAATCGCGATAAAGTTGCCCCACTGCGACCCCTGATGCCTTGGCGATCTGGGCGACGCCGGTGGCATGAAAACCGTTATCGGCGAACAGCATACGTGCCGCTTCGACGATTCGACGGCGTCGGATACCCGCCCGATCGAGCCCTTCGTTGCAACACAGCGCCGTGATTTCCATCGTCATCCTCTCGTTGAACACGCTTGACCGGTGCATTGTGTTCGCAGTAGCAGCATTTGTGAGTGATCGTTCACTCTCATATTCTATCCGGCAGACATACGCATGACTTTTCTTCGTCACACCGCACCCGCCGTGGCGCTCCTGCTTGCCGCGTGCGGCAACCAGGCTGCCCAGCCCCCGCAACCGGGGCCGAGCGCGGTGGGATACGTCACCGTGGCTGAACAACCGGTGACGCTGACCAACGAACTGCCCGGACGAACCGCCGCGTTCGAAACATCCGACGTGCGCCCCCAAGTCAATGGCCTGGTCGAGGCGAGGCTGTTCACCGAAGGCGATGTGGTGCGCAAGGGACAGCCGCTCTACCGGATCGATTCGACCCCCTATGTGGCGCAGGTCGCCAGCGCCCGGGCTGCGCTGGCACGCGCGCGCGCTGCGATCGCATCGAGCGCTGCGCTGGCGCGTCGCTACGGCGAACTCGTCAAGATCAACGCGATCGCGAAACAGGATTACGAAAACGCACAGACCGCCGCGGCGCAGGCGCAGGCCGATGTCGCCGCACAACAGGCAGCGTTGCGCAGTGCGCAGATCGACCTGGCGCGCACGACGATCCGTGCACCGATCACCGGGCGGATCGGGCGATCGGTCTATACCACCGGCGCGCTGGTGACCGCGGCGCAGACCGACCCGCTCGCGACGATCCAGCGGCTCGATCCGATCTATGTCGACATCCAGCAATCGAGCGCGGACATCCTGAAGCTTCGGCAGCAAGTGCTGGCCGGACAGGTCGCGCGCGACGGCAACGCCCGCGTCAAATTGCTGCTCGAGGATGGCAGCGCCTATGGCCCGCAGGGAACGTTGCGCTTCGCCGACGTCACCGTCGACCCGACCACGGGCTCGCAGGTGATCCGGGCGCTGTTCCCCAACCCCGATGGCCTGTTGCTGCCCGGCATGTACGTCCGCGCGCAACTGGGCGAAGGCGTCCAGCAGCAGGCGATGCTGGTCCCCCAACGCGCGGTCAGCCGCGACGAACGCGGCAATCCCACGGTCATGATCGTCGGCGCGGGCGACAAGGTCGAACCGCGGACGCTCAAGACCAGCCGGACGATCGGGGACAACTGGCTCGTCACCGCAGGGGTCAAGCCGGGCGACCGGGTGATCGTCGAAGGCGGCATGATGCTGCGTCCCGGCATGCCCGTCAAACCGACCCGGTGGGATCCGAACGCGAAACCCGCCCAGGCCCCCGCCGCTCCCGCACAGGCGAAGTAATCGATCATGGCCCGTTATTTCATCGATCGCCCGATCTTCGCCTGGGTGATCGCGATCATCCTGATGCTTGCCGGCGTGCTCGCGATCCGCAGCCTGCCGATCGCGCAATTCCCCGCGATCGCGCCGCCCGCGGTGTCGATCACCGCGACCTATCCGGGGGCGGATGCGCAGACGCTCGAAAACACGACGACGCAGATCATCGAACAACAGATGAAGGGGATCGACAACCTTCGGTATTTCTCGTCCTCGTCCTCGTCGGCGGGCACGGTCATCATCACGCTTACGTTCGAACAGGGCACCGATCCCGACATCGCGCAGGTGCAGGTGCAGAACAAGCTGCAGGCCGCGACCCCGCTCTTGCCGCAGGAAGTGCAGCAGCAGGGAATCATCGTTGCCAAGGCGACGCAGAATTTCCTGTTGTTCGTCGGTCTATATTCGGAAAACGGCACGCATAACGCCGACGATCTGGCCGATTATATCGTGTCCAAACTGCAGGATCCGCTCAGCCGCGTCGACGGTGTCGGCGACACGCAGGTGTTCGGGTCGCAATATGCGATGCGGATCTGGGTCGATCCGTTGAAGCTCAACAATTACGCGTTGACGATGGCGGATATCCGCGCCGCGGTGATCGCCCAGAACGCGCAGGTCTCCGCGGGCCAGATCGGTGCGCAGCCCGCGCCGAAGGAACAGATGCTCAACGCGACCGTATCGGTCGAATCGCGGCTGACGACCCCCGATCAGTTCGCCGCGATCAGCCTCAAGAGCAATCCGGACGGATCGATCGTGCGGCTGCGCGATGTCGCGCGGGTCGAAATCGGCGCCGAGAATTACGGTTTCTCGTCGAAATGGAACGGCAAGCCCGCGGCCGGGATCGGCATCAAGCTGGCACCCGGCGCGAACGCGCTCGATACGGTGACCTCGGTCAAGGCCGAGGTGAATGCGATCGCCAAACAATTCCCGCCCGACGTCAAGGTGATCTTCCCCTACGACACCTCGCCCTTCGTCCGACTGTCGATCAAACAGGTCATCGAAACGCTGATCGAGGCAGTCTTCCTCGTCTTCCTCGTCATGTTCCTGTTCCTCCAGAATTTCCGCGCGACGCTGATCCCGACGATCGCGGTGCCCGTCGTGCTGCTCGGCACGTTCGGGGTGATGGCGATCGCAGGATTTTCGATCAACACGCTGACCCTGTTCGGGATGGTGCTCGCGATCGGGTTGCTCGTCGACGATGCGATCGTCGTCGTCGAAAACGTCGAACGGCTGATCCAGACCGAACATCTCAGCCCGCGCGATGCCGCGCGCAAATCGATGGACGAGATTTCGGGCGCCTTGATCGGGATCGCGCTCGTCCTGTCGGCGGTGTTTTTGCCGATGGCGTTCTTCGGGGGATCGACGGGCGTCATCTATCGCCAGTTCTCGATCACGATCGTCTCGGCGATGGTATTGTCGGTCCTGGTCGCGCTGATCCTGACCCCGGCGCTGTGCGCGACGATTCTGAAACCGCACGACCCCGACAAACGGGAAAGCAACGGTCTGCTCGCGCGGTTCTTCCGCTGGTTCAACGACAAATTCGACCGCGGGCAGCAGAAGTACGAGGGCGCGGTGAAGAGCACCGCCCGCAACTGGAAACGATCGATCATCGTCTATGCGCTGATCGTCGTCGGCATGGCGTTGCTGTTCGTCCGGTTGCCGACGGGCTTCCTGCCCGAGGAGGATCAGGGGATCATGATCGCGCTGGTCCAGGGGCCATCGGGCGCCACCAGCGCGCGCACCGAAAAGGGGCTCGACCTGGTTCGCAACCATTTCCTGCAACAGGAAGGGGGCAATGTTCAGGGCGTCTTCACGGTCAACGGCTTCAGCTTCGCGGGCACCGGGCAGAACAGCGGCATCGCGTTCATCCCGCTCAAGGATTGGGAAGACCGGTCCGGGGCGGCGAACAAGGCGCAGGCGATCGCGGGTCGGGCCATGGGTGCGTTGTCGCAGTTCAAGGATGCGATGATCTTCGCGGTCGTGCCGCCCGCGGTGCAGGAACTGGGCAACGCCACCGGTTTCGATCTCCAGCTGGTCGACCAGACCGGGATCGGTCACGAACGGCTGCTGGCCGCGCGCAACATGATGCTGGGCATGGCGTCGCAGGATGCCTCGCTCACCGGGGTGCGCCCGAACGCGCTCGACGATGCGCCCCAGCTCAAGGTCAATATCGATCATGACAAGGCGCGCTCGCTCGGGCTGGACCTGACGAGCATCAACAACACGATCTCGACCGCCTGGGGCGGCGCCTATATCAACGACTTCATCGACCGCGGTCGCGTGAAGCGCGTCTATATGCAGGCCGACACCCCCTATCGCCTGGCGCCCGAGGACATCGGCAATTTCTATGTCCGCGGATCGACCGGGACGATGGCGCCCTTCACCGCCTTTTCCACCCTGTCCTGGGCGCAGGCGCCGGTGCAGCTGACGCGGTACAACGGCCAGCCCGCAATGGAGGTGCTCGGCAGCCCCGCACCCGGCGTGTCGTCCGGCGCGGCGATGGCCGCGATGGAGGCGATCCACGCCAAGCTGCCGCCGGGCACCGCGCTCGAATGGACCGGGCTCAGCTTCGAGGAACGGCTGTCGGGCGGGCAGGCCCCTGCCCTTTATGGCCTGTCGCTGCTGATCGTGTTCCTGTGCCTTGCCGCGCTGTACGAAAGCTGGTCGGTGCCCGTATCGGTGATGTTGGTGGTGCCGCTGGGGGTCGTCGGTGCGCTGCTGGCGGCACTGCTGACCGGGTTGAGCAACGACATCTATCTCCAGGTCGGGCTGATCACGACGATCGGCGTGTCGGCGAAGAACGCGATCCTGATCGTCGAATTCGCCGAGGAACGGATGCGCGATGGCATGAACGCCTTCGACGCGGCGGTGGCGGCGGCGAAGCTACGGTTGCGACCGATCCTGATGACCAGCCTGGCCTTCATCTTCGGCGTGCTGCCGCTTGCGGTATCGACCGGGGCGGGGGCGGGCGGCCAGAACGCGATCGGACGCGCCGTCGTCGGCGGGATGCTGTCGGCCACCGTGCTCGCGATTTTCCTGGTCCCGATGTTCTTCGTCGTCGTGCTGCGGCTGTTCGGCCGTCACGGCGGCGACGACCGGGCGGAGGGCCAAGACACGCCCACCGATAATTCGAGTTCTTCCGATAGCCCCACGACCAATAGCGGCGCGTCGACCGCGCCGCAGGGAGCCTGACGCGCCGTGACCCATCGCCTTCCCCTCGCCGTCCTGCTGGCCGCCAGTACCGCCCTGGCCGCGTGCAACCTTGCGCCGACCTATGTCCGCCCCGTCGGCGCCGTCCCCGCATCCTTGCCGCAGGGCGGGGTCTATCCCGCCGCCGCGACCGATGCGCGCGACATCACCGCGATCGGCTGGCGTGATTTCTTCACCGATCCCTCGTTGCGCCAGGTGATCCAGCGCGGCCTCGACAACAACCAGGATCTGGCGCTCGCCGCGGCCAATGTGTTGCAGGCGCGCGCGCAATATCGCGTCCAGCGGGCCGATCTGGTGCCGACCACCGCCGCCTCGGGGTCGGGCACCTATACCAACAACGCGTTCGGCGCGGCGGGTGCCACCTCTGGCGGGGCGACCGGCACGGGATCCGGCACGGGCACCGGCACCGGTGCGGTCGGCGGCACCGTCGGCACGGGATCGAGCAACCTCGAATTCTATTCGGCGAACGTCGGTTTTTCGGCGTTCGAACTCGATCTGTTCGGGCGCGTCCGCAACCAGAGCAAGGCCGCACTGGAGCAATATTTCGCGACCGAAGAGGCGCAGCGGACGGCGCGGATCAGCCTGATCGCGGAAATCGCCTCGGCCTGGTTGACGATTGCCTCGGACGAGGATCAGCTGGCGCTGTCGCAGCGGACGCTCGACGCCTTTGCCGAAACGCTGAAGCTGACGACGGCGCAGTTCCGCATCGGCGTCGCATCCGAACTCGAATCGCGTCAGGCCGAAACCAATTACCAGGCCGCGCGCAACGATATCGCGGTGCTGAAGACACGGATCGCGACCGATCGCAATGCGCTCGACCTGCTCGTGGGCAAGCCGGTGGAGTCCGCCTTGCTGCCCCGCGCGCTCGGCGATGCGCGGCCTGCCATCGACGTGCTGCCCGCCGATCTGTCGTCGGCGGTGTTGTTGCGGCGTCCCGACGTCCTGCGCGCCGAACATCTGCTGATCGCGCAAAACGCCAATATCGGGGCCGCGCGCGCCGCCTTTTTCCCTACTATCTCGCTTACCGCGACGCTGGGGACGATCAGCACCGCGCTGTCGGGGCTGTTCGGTGCCGGGACCGCGACCTACACGGGCAGCCCGTCGATCGGGTTGCCGTTGTTCGACGGCGGTCGGAACAAGGGCAATCTGAACTATGCCCGCGCCTCGCAACAGGCGGCGGTCGCGACCTATCAGAAGACGGTGCAGACCGCGTTCCGCGAAGTCGCCGATGCGCTGGCGCAGCGTGGCACGATCGATGAACAGATCGCCGCGCAGGATGCCCGCGTCAACGCCAGTCGGGTCGCGGCCAAGCTCTCGGATGCACGCTATCGCGCCGGGGTCGATTCGTTCCTGACCGCGCTCGATGCCCAGCGCACCGCCTATGCCGCCCAGCAACAGCTGGTCACGACACGCTTCAACCGCGGGGCCAATCTGGTCGAACTCTACCGGTCGCTGGGCGGCGGGCTGAACTGACCGGCCGACCGCACCGGCGGGGTCTATGCTTGCCACCCGCGCGAATCGGCGTACCTTGTCGAAAAAACAAGGAGAGCTGCCATGTCCGCGTCCGCCACGCACCGTCTCGACACCGGGTCCGATCCGGTCGAGGCCGGTGAGGAAAGCCTCATCATCCTCCAAAGCCTGCTGTGTCTGCTGCGCGAAAAGAACCTGCTAACGCGCGCCGATATCGAGGAATTGTGCCTGAAGGTCGATCGGCGGGCCGACGGCACCAGCCAGATGCCCCTGCCCTGCGCGATGCACAATGCGCAAAGTGCGTCGGGGATCATGCATCGCCTGACGAGCTATATCGGCCAGCGCTATGGCGGCAAGCACAGCCGCATCCATCGCTGACGCCACCCGGTTAGCATCGTCGACGACGCCCGGCTGACGGCGTGGCAGCACGCGGTGATCGGCCCCGCGTAGATGCGCGCCGACCCGTTCGGACGCGATGGTCGTTGCGGCGGATCATCGAAATTCCCCGCCGACGGGTGTCATCGCGCGATGCGATGTGTAGAATGCTGCGATGCACCCAACGCATGCTCCTACGGTCGATGCGGCGACGATCTGTCTGTTCCTCGATGTCGATGGTACGCTGATCGAGATTGCCGACCGCCCCGATGCGGTGGTCGTCGACGACGCGCTGATCGCGCTGCTCGACCGCCTCCACGATCGCCTCGATGGTCGCGTCGCGCTGATCAGTGGCCGGTCGCTCGATCAACTCGACACGATCATCGGACCGATCGCACGTCGGCTGACCGCAGTCGGCAGCCATGGCGCCGAAATCCGGGTACCGGGCCAACCACCGGGGATCGTTGAGCGGCCTGCTGTGTTAACAGATATCGAACGCGCTTTTCGGTCGGCCATCGCCGACGAGACGGGCTGTCTGGTCGAAACCAAGACGTTGGGGGTTGCCCTCCACTATCGGGAAAATCCCGACTTCGCCGACACGGCGATGACCCTGGCCGAACGATATGGCGCAGCAGATGGATTGATGATCCAGAAAGGCAAGATGATGGTCGAACTTCGCACCGCGGGTCACGACAAGGGCAGCAGCATCGCCGCCCTGATGCAGCAACCGCCCTTTGCCGGGCATCTGCCGGTCTTCCTCGGCGACGACGTCACCGACGAACCCGGCTTCGAACGATGTGCCGCGTTTGGCGGGTTCGGCATCTTGGTTGGCGCCCCGCGCGACACCGCGGCGGCGTATCGCATCGCCGGTGTCGCGGCGGTGCATGACTGGTTGCGTGCCGTATGACCGCGACGCTCGACCTTTGGCCCATCGGCAATTGTCAGGTATCGGCGCTGGTCGATCGATCAGGGCGGTTCGTCTGGGGATGCCTGCCGCGGATCGATGGTGATCCCGCCTTCTCTTCACTGCTCGACGACGCGCCCGCCGCGGCGGATGGCGCGCATGGCTTTTGGGAAATCGATCTCGACGGGGTCATCGATACGACCCAGCATTATCTGCGCAACACCCCGATCCTGGTGACCCGCCACACCGACGCGCACGGCAATGCGATCGAGGTGACCGATTTCGCGCCGCGCTTTTATCGCAATGGCCGGATGTATCGCCCGACCGCATTCGTCCGGATCGTCCGCCCGGTCGCCGGGTCGCCGCGGATCCGGATCCGGCTTCGCCCCTCCACATCCTGGGGCAGCCGACGCGCCGCGCACACGCGGGGGTCGAACCATGTCCGCTACCTGCTCGACAATGACACGATGCGCCTGTCGACGACCGCGCCGATCGGGTGGATCGAGGACGAGCGACTGTTTCGCGTCGAACAACCGCTCCATTTCTTCCTCGGTCCCGATGAAAGTTTCGGGGACGAGATCGGGGCCTCGCTCGATACGATGCTCGATCGCACCGCCGACGAATGGCGCCACTGGGTGCGCGGCCTCGCGACCCCGCACGAATGGCAGGAAGCCGTCATCCGGTCGGCGATCACGCTGAAACTCTGCCAGCATGAGGAAACCGGGGCGATCGTCGCCGCGATGACGACGTCGGTCCCCGAACATGCCGATTCGGGGCGAAACTGGGACTATCGCTACTGCTGGATCCGCGACGCCTATTACACGATCCAGGCGCTCAACCGGCTCGGCGCGCTCGATGTGCTGGAGGGGTATCTCGAATATCTGCGCAACATCGTCGACAATGCCGCCGGCGGGCATATTCAGCCGCTCTACGGCGTCGGCGGCGAACAGGTGCTGACCGAATGGGAAGCCCCAGGGCTTACCGGCTATCGCGGGATGGGGCCCGTCCGCGTCGGCAACCAGGCCTATGATCAGGTCCAGCACGATGCCTATGGCCAGATCATCCTGTCCAATGCGCAGGCGTTCTTCGATCACCGGTTGTTCCGCATGGCGGGCATCGCCGATTTCGAAGCGCTGGAGCCGATCGGCGACCGCGCGTGGGAGCGATACGACCAGCCCGATGCGGGCCTGTGGGAATTGCGCACCAAATCGCACGTCCACACCTATTCGGCGGCAATGTGCTGGGCGGCGTGCGACCGGCTGGCGACGGCCGCGGCCGTCCTCGACCTGCCCGCGCGCGCCGCCTTCTGGCAAGATCGCGCCGATAGGATGCGGGCGCGGATCGAGGAAGCCGCGTGGCGACCAGATACCAACCGATTGTCCGCGACCTTCGGCGGCGACGATCTGGATGCCAGCCTGATCCAGCTGCTCGAACTCCGGTTTCTCGCGCCCGACGATCCCCGCTTCCTCGGCACCCTCGCCGCGGTCGAGGCCGGGTTGCGGCGCGGGTCGAACATGTTGCGCTATGCCAGCGAGGATGATTTCGGGGTGCCGCACACCGCGTTCAACGTCTGTACCTTCTGGCTGATCGAGGCACTCCATTTCACCGGGCGCGACGACGATGCCCGGGTCCTGCTCGAGGAGATGCTGTCGCGCTGCACACCCGCGGGGCTGCTGTCCGAGGATATCGACCCGGTGTCGGGCGAACTCTGGGGCAATTATCCGCAAACCTATTCGCTGGTCGGCATGATCAATTGCGCCGTCCTCTTGAGCAAACCGTGGAGCGCCGTCCGCTGAGCCGTCTGATCGTCATATCCAACCGGGTGCAGGCGCCGACCGCGGACCAACCCGCCGCGCAGGGCGGGCTGGCGGTCGCGCTGACCGCGGCGCTGCGCGAAGGCGACGGCATCTGGTTCGGCTGGTCGGGCGAGACGGGCGATACCAACGACCTGCGGTTCGAAACCTATGATGGCGTCACGTCGGCGACGATCGATCTGCCCGAACAGGATGTCGACGAATATTACAACGGCTATGCCAACCGGACGTTATGGCCGCTGTTCCATTATCGGCTGGGCCTGACCGAGTTCGAACGCGAATTTCAGGGTGGCTACGAACGCGTCAACCGCACCTTCGGATCGATTATCGGCCCGCACATCCGGCCGGACGACCTGATCTGGGTGCACGACTATCACATGATCCCGCTCGGCTGGCTGTTACGCCAGCAAGGGCTCACCAACCGGCTCGGCTTCTTCCTGCATATCCCCTGGCCGCCGACCCGCCTGCTGACCGCCCTGCCCGAACACCGGCGGCTGGTGGAGGCGTTGTTCGCCTATGACGTCATCGGGTTCCAGACCGAGGAATGGCTCGAAACATTCCACGATTACGTGCTGCGCGAAATGGGCGGATCGCTGGGCGACGATGGTGCGATCACGGTCGGGGGGCGGACGATCCGCGCGATCGCCTGCCCGATCGGCATCGACGCGCGCGAATTCATCGCCAGCGCGACGAGCGAGAGCGCGACCGCGACGCGCGACCGGATGGTCAAGAGCTCGATCGGGCGGAGCCTGATCGTCGGGGTCGACCGGCTGGATTATTCGAAGGGGATCGAGGAACGGTTCAACGGCTATCAACGCTATCTCGAAACGCATCCCGAGGCGCATGCGAACGTCTACCTGCTCCAGATCGCGCCGCCCTCGCGCGATACCGTCCAGAGCTATCGCGATATTCGCGCGCAGCTCGACGAACTGTCGGGCCGGATCAACGGCGCCTTCGCCGATATCGACTGGGTGCCGCTGCGTTACGTGAACCAGGGTTTCCCGCGGGAACAGCTGGCGGGGGTCTACCGCGCCGCCTGCGTCGGGCTCGTCACCCCGTTGCGGGACGGGATGAACCTGGTCGCAAAGGAATATGTCGCGGCGCAGGACCCGGAGGACCCCGGCGTGCTCATCCTCTCGCGCTTTGCCGGCGCGATGGCGCAGATGGACGGCGCGCTGATGGTCAATCCCTACAGCGCCGACGACGTCGCCGACGCGATCGCGCGTGCGCTCGCCATGCCGCGCGCCGAGCGGATCGCGCGCTGGCGCCCGATGTTCGACAATGTCGTCGAACAGGACGTGATCTGGTGGCGCAACCGGTTCATCGCCGCGTTGACGCAGGCCTAGCCACCGGTCCCGACGGCGGCGCGGCCAGACCGGCTGGCAATATGATTTTCCGACCCTCTCCCCCGCCGGGGGGATGACCTTCCGGCGGTAGCCGCGGCATCACCGGCGTGTAGTGTCCCAATAACAATCTGGCTCGTCACCCGGCTGGGACACTACTACCCAATCCCGCCATGGTTGACGTTGCGCAACCGGCATGAAAAGCTTCGTCTTCAGCAATCTTGGGGGGCATTTACGCAGACATATGACCGCGACCATCGATCCTGATTGGGACGACATCTTCATGTCCGCGGCGCTGGAGCCCGACCGATGGCTCGATGCGCTCGGCCAGATCGCGGATCACAGTCGATCGAGCCACGGGCAATTGATCGGTATCGGCGGTGCGCGTGACATCCCGTTCAACATCGTCACGGATTTCGACGCGGATGATCTCGCGGCCTTCGTCGCGATGGATGGCGGCTCGTCCGACATCAACTTCCGCATCGCGGCCAACGACCGGGCCATGGCCGATGGCCGCTATGACGTCATCCTGGATGAACGCGATTACGATGCGGTCAAGCCATCGCTGCGATCGACGAGCTATTCGGATTGGTGCGAGACAATCGGCATTCCGTTCGGCTGCCAGACCAATTTGGTCGCGGATCGGGTCGGACTGGTCGGGTTCGCGATCCTCCGCGATCGGCGCGACGGCGTCACCACGGTTGACGACCGACGTGTCTTCGCCCGCGCCGCTGGCGCCGCCCGCCGCGCGGTCAGGCTGCAGGAGCGGATCGAGGGACAGCAGGCGGATTTGCTCGCCGGCGCGTTCGACGCGCTCGCCGCGACGGCCTTCATCCTCGATGCCCGCGGTCGGGTGCTGGCGATGACGCAGACGGCTGAGAGCCTGGTGTCCGCGGGCATCGTGCGCCTGGTCGAGCGGCGGATCGATGCGATCGGGACACCCGTTTCGCTCGGCCAGGCCGTCGCGACGTTGGTCGACGATAGCGGGCTGCCCCATGTGCGGCTGCGCCTCGATGGCGCATCGTCGCACCCGCCGGTGTTCATGGAGGGCTTCCGGTTGCCGACCCGCCGCTGGTCGTTCGGGGCGCTGCCGCACGCGATCGTCGTCGCCAAACCGCCATTGCGTGACCGTGCGGGCGTCGGCGCGCTGCTGGGGGCGATCTATCGACTGACGGCGGCGGAGGGGGATATCGCGATCCGCCTGTTCGACGGCGCGTCGCGGGACGACATCATGCAGGTGCGCGGGGTCACCGCCGAAACGCTGCGGGGGCAGATCAAGACGATCTACGCGAAGACCGGCACCCAACGAGAGGCCGAACTGATGCGCCTGCTCGCAGGGATCATGGGCTGACCGCTCCGACACCACGCCATGCGGCAGCGTGGATCGATCGAGCGGATATCCCGGCTGGCTGGGGCGGCAGGGTTCGAACCTGCGAATGGCGGCATCAAAAGCCGCTGCCTTACCACTTGGCGACGCCCCATCCGGGAGGCGGCCTTATAGCTGCCCGATCGGCGGGGGAAAGCCCCGTTCGCCCGATCGGCCACAAAGTTTGCCGTCGTCAGACGATCGGCTGAACCCAATTGTGCGGGTCCGGCGCCAGCCCGCGCTGGATCGCGGTCAGCGTGTCGAGCATCCGCTGGGTCGTCTGGCCCGTACCGCCGCTGCCGATCTGGAATGCGCCGTCGACGCCGACGACCTTGCCGATCGGGGTCACCACCGCCGCGGTCCCGCAGGCGAACGCCTCGGTCAGATGGCCGCTCTCGGCATCCGCGCGCCACTGGTCGATCGAATACGGCGCCTCGCGCACGGTCAGCCCCGCATCGCGCGCCAGCGTCAGGATCGAATCGCGCGTGATCCCGGGCAGGATCGTCCCGGTCAGCGGCGGGGTCGACAGGCTGCCGTCGGCGAACACGAAGAACACGTTCATTCCGCCCAGTTCCTCGACCCAGCGACGTTCGATAGCGTCGAGGAACACGACCTGGTCGCACCCTTGCGCGATCGCTTCCGATTGCGCGGCGAGGCTGGCGGCGTAATTGCCGCCGCATTTCGCATCGCCCGTCCCGCCCTGCGCCGCGCGGGTGTAATTGCGGCTGACCCAGATCGACACCGGGCGGGCGCCCCCCTTCCAATAGGCACCGACCGACGAGGCGATGACCATGAAGAGATATTCCGCGGATGGCTTGACGCCCAGAAATGCCTCGCTCGCGATCATGAACGGGCGCAGGTACAGCGCGCCCTCCGGCCCTTCGGGAATCCAGGCGGCGTCGGTCTTCACCAGATGCCGGATCGCGTCGAGGAACAGCGCCTCGGGCAATTCCTGCATCGCCAGCCGCCGCGCCGATCGCTGGAATCGCCGGGCATTCGCCTCTGGCCGGAACAGGGCAGTCGTGCCGTCCTGCTGGCGATAGGCCTTCAGCCCTTCGAAAATCTCCTGCGCATAATGCAGCACCGCGGTCGACGGATCGAGCGTCAGCGGCGCGCGGGCGCTGATCCGGGCATCGTGCCACCCCTTGTCCTGATTGAAGCGGATCGTTGCCATATGATCGGTGAAGACCCGACCGAAGCCCGGATCGACCAGCCGTGCTGCGCGATCGTTCGCCGCGACGGGGCTGGCGGATGGCTCGAAACGAAAGGCGGGAAGATCGGTCGCGACGGGCGGCATCGGTGTCTCTGCAACTGATGGACGTGAAGGGGTTGCGGATGCCTAGGACCGATGGCTAAACCGGTCAACATGCCTGCCCCGCTGACCCATCCCGCTTCATCATCCTCCGCTTCGGCGCTGTTTCTGCGCGAACCCGAACTGCGTCGAGGCATGGAATTGCTCTATTTCGGCCATGGTCATCTGACCCGGTCGGTCGACGAAGGGCTCGCCAGCCAGGGGCTGGGGCGCGCGCATCATCGCGCGCTGTATTTCATCGCGCGCAAGCCCGACCTGACGGTCAGCGAGCTGCTGGGCCTGCTCGCGATCACCAAACAATCGCTGGGGCGGGTCTTGAACGAACTGACCGAGCGCGGGCTGGTCGGGACGCGTCCCGGCGAGCGCGATCGGCGCCAGCGGCTGCTCAGCCTGACGCCCGCGGGCAGCAAGCTGGAAAGCGAATTGTTCGAATCGGTCCGCGTCCGGATGTCCGCGGCCTATGCCAAGGCGGGTCAGGCCGCCGTCGCGGGATATTGGGCGGTGTTGGAGGGGATGATCCCCGACGACGAACGCGCCGCGGTGGAGAGCCTGCGCAGCTGATCGTCGGTCGGGCCTGATCCTCAACCGGACGTGCGCGCCTCGGCTGCCATCTCGCCATTGCGGCGTCGCGCCGCATCGATCGTGTCGGTCAGCAACCGGACCAGCGCATCGTCGCGGTCGAGCACGTCGAGCCCGCGCCGGGTCGATCCCCCCTTGCTGGCGACGCGATCGGCCAACACCGCCGGATCGTCATCTGTTGCGACCGCCATCGCCGCCGATCCGCCCACGGTCGCCCGCGCCAGCCGCAACGCCTGATCGGCGGGGATCCCCATCGCCTCCCCCGCCCGCGCCATCGCATCGATGAACCGGAACACGAACCCCGGCCCCGATCCGGCCAGCGCGGTCACCGCATCGAACAGCGATTCATCATCGATCCATTCGTAATGGCCGAGCGGCGCGGCCAACGCCGCCGCCACGGATCGCACATCGGGATCGGTCGTGGTCGCATGCAACGCCACCACGCCCTGCCCGATGCCTACGGGCAGGTTCGGCATCGCCCTGACGATGGCCCCGGCCCGGATCCGGCGCGCCAGGCTGGCGATGTCGACCCCCGCGAGGATCGACACCAGCAACGCCGCGTCGATCCCGTCCAGCGTCGCGGCGACCACGTCGATCTGCTGCGGCTTCATCGCCAGCACGATCGTTTCGGGCTGCGCGCCGGGTGGCAATGCATGGAGATGGCGGACCCCGGCGGGCAGCGTCACCGGCCCGCGCGTGATCACCGTCACCCGGTCGGCCGCCATCCCCGTCGCGATCCACTGGCGCAGCATCGCGCCGCCCATATTGCCGCAACCGATCATCCATAGCGGCCCGTTGCCGACCGGCACCGGCGCGGCGCTCATGCCTCGCCCTGCGTCTCGATCAATGCGGCGGCGAGCGCGTCCTTGGGCGTCTTTCCGCCCCACAGCACGAATTGGAACACCGGATAGAATCGCTCGCATTCCTCGATCGCCGATTCGACGAGCAACTCGGTCGCGGCGAGCGTCATCGTGCCCTCCCCCTCGCCATCGCTGCCGCCATCGATCATCGCGGCATGGCGGAACAGGACGATGCCGGACGACGACCAGAGCTCGAAATGGCCGATCCACAGCTGTTCGTTGACCAGCCCGATCGTCTCATAGATCGCGGCGCGACGGTCGTCGGTGATCTTGATATCCGGAAACGCCAGGAACTGGAGGACGCTGTCGTCCTCCCGCCACAGCGCGCGCAATTCATAGCTGGTCCAGCTGCCTTTGACGGTGGCGACGATCTCGTCTTCCTGCCGTTCGCTGTCCCAGCCATGCGCGGCGTAATAAGCCTCGAGCATGTCGATCGGGGCGGCATCGTCGTGGTCGTGGTCGGCTTCGGTCACTATCATGGGCATCCGCCTATCGCACGACGAGGCTGCCGGGGCAAAAGCCGCCGATCAACCCTATTTGGTGCGCTGTGGACGGTTGCGTGGACAAAACTGTGGAAAACTTCGGGGCTATGCCGTCCCACCGGGCTTTTGCGCCGCTTCCAGCGCAGCGAGCCGCGCGCGCAGCGCATCGGCCTCGTCACGGGCCGCCGCCGCCATCGCCTTCACCGCTTCGAACTCGTCGCGACCGACGAAGTCCAATCCGCCGATCCATTCGCGCGCGCGCGACCGGGCACCCTGTTCGGCTTCGCGGCCGACGCCCGCCAACGTCCCGGCGGCGCCGTTCACCATTTTCACCAGATCGTCGAACATGCGGTTTTCGGATTGCATCGGTCGGTCGCCCTTACTCGTCAGTGTGTCACAGCATCTGGGACGTGTGCGCCGCGGGCACAAGAGTTTCGGCATCGGGGTTCAGCTGGCCGATCCGCCATGTCAGGACACCCGCAAAGCTGATCCACACCAGATATGGCACCATCAACCACGCCGCCGCGGTCCTGACCCGCCCGAACACCAGCGTCGTCGCGATTGCGACCACCAGCATCCCGATGATAACGATCAAGGCGGTGCCGACCTGATGCGCGCCGAAGAAGATCGGGGTCCAGGCCAGGTTCAACGCGAACTGACCGATGAACAGCGCCACGGCCAGCCCGCGCAACCGCGCCCCCCGGGCGTTCAGGATCATTGCGAGCGCGAACCCGATCAGGACGTACAGCGTGGTCCATGCGACCGGGAACACCCAGCCGGGCGGGGTCAGCGACGGTTTGACGAGCAGCTGATACCAGCCGTTATCGCTGCCCGTCGCGACCGAGCGGCCCGACAGGAACCCCAGCAGCAAGACCAGCGGCACACAGACGATCGCCCACCGCAGGAGTGACATCCGCAACTGGCCCTTCGACGCGATTCCGCTCACGGTAATTCCTCTGTCGGCTGCGCGACCCCTCTGGCGCGTCGGCACCGCGCGGTAAAGCGCCGTTTGCGATCGATCGGGCCGTTATCGTCCGATTATCTTACATCACCCCCGAATCGCCGCGATCAGGAATTCGACATTGCCCTCGGGCCCGGTGATCGGGCTGCGGACCAGCCGGTCGATCGCCCAGCCCGTATCCGTCAGCCACGTCGTGACCTCATCGCACACGCGCCGATGCACGGCCTCGTCGCGCACGACGCCGCCCTTCCCCACCTCGGTGCGCCCCGCCTCGAACTGCGGCTTGATCAGCGCGACCAGCCGACTGCCCGGCCGGGTAAAGGTGAGCGGACGTTCGAGCACCTTGGCCAATCCGATGAAGCTGGCGTCGCACACGACGACGTCGACGGGCTCGGGAATATGTTCGGTGGTCAGGATCCGCGCGCTGGTCTGTTCGTGGACGATCACGCGCGGGTTCTGCCGCAGCGACCAGGCGAGCTGGTTGGTGCCGCTGTCGACTGCATAGACGCGCGCCGCCCCGCGGGTCAGCAGGACATCGGTAAAGCCGCCGGTCGACGATCCGACATCGATCGCCACCGTACCGGTCACGTCCCAGCCCGTCGCGTCGAGCCCGTGCGCCAGCTTGATGCCGCCGCGCGACACCCAGGGATGATCGCGCCCGCGCACGTCGAGCACGACGTCGTCGGCCAGCGTCTGCCCCGGCTTGTCGACCTTGCGCGTCCCCGCGAACACCAGCCCCGCCATGATCAGCGCCTGTGCCCGGGTCCGCGATTCGACCAGCCCGCGGTCGACGAGCATCTGGTCGGCGCGTTGCTTGGCCATCGTCAGTCGGTCACCCGCGCCCGATCCGGTTCAGGCGCGCGCGCCCGCCTCGACACCGGTGCTATTATGTCGCAGCGCGGTCAGCACCGTGTCGATGATCGCATCGGCATCGAGCCGCGCGGTCGCATATTGCAGTTCGGGTTTGTCCTGGTCCTGGAAGATATCGGGCAGGCGCATCGTCCTGAGTTTCAGCCCGCCGTCGATCAGCCCTTCGTCGCTCGCCAGCGTCAGCACGTGCGCGCCGAGCCCGCCGATCGCATTTTCCTCGATCGTCACCGCAACCTCGTGCGTGGTCAACAGCCGCCGGATCATCGCCTCGTCGAGCGGCTTGGCAAAGCGCAGGTCGGCGACCGTGGTCGACAGTCCCTTCGCCTCCAATGTCTCGGCGGCTTTCAGCGCTTCGGCCAGCCGGGTGCCGAGCGACAGGATCGCGACCTTCTTCCCCTCGCGCACGATCCGGCCCTTGCCGATCTCCAGCCGCTCGGGGGTTTCGGGCAAGGCCACGCCGGTGCCGTTGCCACGCGGATAGCGCACCGCGATCGGCCCGCTGTCGTGCAGCGCCATCGTGTGGGTCATGTGGACCAGTTCGGCCTCGTCCGCCGCCGCCATCACGACGAAATTGGGCAATGTCGCCAGATAGGTCACATCGAACGATCCGGCATGCGTCGCACCATCCGCGCCCACCAGCCCCGCGCGATCGATCGCGAAGCGCACCGGCAGGTTCTGGATCGCGACGTCATGGACGACCTGATCATAGGCGCGCTGGAGGAACGTCGAATAGATCGCGCAGAACGGTCGCATACCTTGCGCCGCGAGCCCAGCGGCAAAGGTCACGCCATGTTGTTCGGCGATCCCGACATCGAACGCGCGGTCGGGAAACGCTTTGGCGAATCGATCGACGCCGGTTCCCGACGGCATCGCCGCGGTGATCGCGACGATCGTCGGATCACGCTGCCCCTCGACGATCAGCGCATCGCCGAAGACGTTCTGATAGGCGGGCGGTCCCGGCGGTGCCTTCGCCTGCGCGCCGGTGATGACATCGAATTTCTGAACGCCGTGATATTTGTCCGCCGCGGCCTCCGCCGGGGCATAGCCCTTGCCCTTCTTGGTCACGACATGGACCAGGATCGGGCCTTCCTCCGCATCGCGGACGTTTTCCAGCACCGGGATCAGATGATCGAGATTATGCCCGTCGATCGGACCGACATAGTAAAAGCCGAGTTCTTCGAACAATGTCCCCCCCATCGTCATCCCGCGCGCGAATTCGTCGGTCTTGCGCGCTGCGTTGTGGAAAGGCCGCGGCAGCCGCCGGGCGAATTTACGCAGGATTTCGCGCAGCCCCAGGAATTCGCGACTCGACACGATTCGGCTGAGATAGGCCGACAGCCCCCCCACCGGCGGCGCGATCGACATGTCGTTGTCGTTCAGGATCACGACCAGCCGGTTGCCCGCCTGTTCGGCATTGTTCATCGCCTCATAGGCCATGCCCGCCGACATCGACCCGTCACCGATCACCGCGATCGCCTTGCCCGGTGTCTCGGCGAGCTTGTTGGCGACCGCAAAGCCGAGCGCCGCGGAGATCGAGGTCGACGAATGCGCCGCGCCGAACGGGTCGTATTCGCTCTCGCTGCGCTTCGTGAAGCCGCTCAGTCCCCCGCCTTGCCGTAGCGTCCGGATGCGATTCCGCCGCCCGGTGAGGATCTTGTGCGGATAGCATTGATGGCCGACGTCCCAGACCAGCCGGTCGCGCGGCGTGTCGAAGACATAATGGATCGCGGTCGTCAGTTCGACGACGCCCAGCCCCGACCCCAGATGGCCTCCAGTCGTGCCCACCGCGGAAATCGTTTCGGCGCGGAGTTCATCGGCCAATTGACGGAGCTGATCGGGCTTCAACCGGCGCAGATCGGCGGGGACGGTAACCGTATCGAGTAGCGGCGTATTCGGGAGTTCGGACATCGGACCTGCTTACTACCGTCCGACGGCGGTTGTCGATTGCAACCGAACGGACGCGAGCTAGATCAATCGCAGTCGGCGCATGTCCCGCGAACCTCGATCACCGGGCGGACGGGCGAGAAGCCCGCCGCCTGCGCCGCGCTGCGGACGCCGCCCGTGATGACGTCATTATCGAGATGGGTCGTCTGCCCGCAGGAATCGCAAACCAGAAAGATGCAATCGTGCAGGCAATCGGGATGCGCGTTGGTGATATAGGCGTTCGCGCTTTCGACGCGGCGGACGAGGTTTGCGCCCACGAACAGGTCGAGGATGCGATAGATGCTGTTCGCCGCCACGCGGCGCCCCTCCCGCTTCGACACCGCCTCGGCGATGTCATAGGCGCTGGCGGGCTTGTCGAATTTCGCCAATTCATCGAACACGCTGGCGCGCATGCTGGTCCACTGCTCACCGGATTTTTCCAGCGTCGCCCTGGCCGCGATCGCCAGCTCGGCGCCCTGCGGTTCGTGATGATGATGTTCGTGTCCGGCCATGGATCAAATCTAGGGAGCGTGACGCCCCCCGGCAAGCGTCAGCAGGTCGCGCGCCGGTTCAGGTCATGCCCGAACGCCAGCAGGCCGACGCCGACGACGGTCCACAATGTTTCCATGCCCCCGCCATCGTGCGGCAGGCTCATCGCGCCTGCCATGACGCCCAGCCCGAACGCCCCCATCGAGGCGGGCATGGCATAGCCATGTTCCACTATCCCGCGGCCCAAGGCGATCGCGCCAAGGATGATCGCGAAGGTCAGCCCGATTTCGTGAAAGATCGGATTGAGCAGCAATCCCCCCGCCGCCGACAGCATCGCCAGCAGCACCGCGCTCGCCAGGCAATGGACGACGCACAATCCCGACAGGCCGATCGCCAACCGGTCGAGGCCGGGCAGTTTCCTGTGAAGATGACGCGTCACGCTGGTCATGGTGCGCATCATCTAGCTCGCGGAAGCCAAGGTTACAATATCACATGACAATTTTTCTACGGCGCCATGCGATATGGTCCCCGCCGTCATCCCGGCGCTTGGCGAGCCCGCGTCAAGCGGGTATCGCGCAGCGATGTTACAGACCAGCGCCGCCTTCCAGTCCGCCCGCCCCCGCGCGATCGCACGATGGTTGTTCCTCGTCGCCGCGATGGTCGTCGCGATCGTCGTTGTCGGCGGGATCACCCGGCTGACCGAATCGGGCTTGTCGATCACCGAATGGAAACCGCTGACCGGGATCATGCCCCCGATCACGCAAGCGCAATGGCAGGCCGAATTCGCCAATTATCGCCGCATTCCCCAATATCAGCTGATGAATGCCGGAATGACGCTGGCGGGGTTCAAGGCGATCTTCTTCTGGGAATATCTGCATCGTTTCCTTGGGCGGTTCATCGGCATGGCCTATGTCGTGCCCCTGCTGTGGTTCGCGGCGCGGCGGCGGATCCCGGCGGGCTATACGCTGCGGCTGGTCGCACTCTTCTCGCTGATCCTGTTGCAGGGCACGTTCGGCTGGCTGATGGTGAAGTCCGGGCTGACCGACCGGACCGAGGTCGCGCCGGGCTGGCTGGCGCTCCATCTGGTGACCGCGCTGTTCACCCTGGCCGGGATGGTCTGGACCGCGCTCGATCTGCGCGCCCTGCATCGCACCGGCTACGACAGTCCAGCGCGGCTCCTCCTCGTCGGCGCCATCGCGCTCGTCGGGCTCTTCGTGCAGATCATGTTCGGCGCGTTCACCGCTGGCCTGCGTGCGGGCTACGCCTTTGCCAGCTGGCCGTTGATGGGGGACCGGTTGTTCCCGGCGGACGTGCCGATGCTGACGCCCGCCTGGCGCAATGCGATCGACAATCCGATCGTCGTCCAGTTCATCCATCGCTGGTGGGCGTTCGCGGCGGCCGCCGCGCTCGTGTGGCTCGCGGTCGCCGCGACCCGGGTGGGATCAAAGACCGGCTTCTGGGTCGTCGGGCTCGTCACGCTCCAGATCTTCCTCGGCGTCGCGACCTTGATGACCGGCGTCCGGATCGAGGTGGCGGTCGCGCATCAGGTCAACGCTGCCCTGCTGCTGATCGCCGCGGTCGCGGCCACCCACGCCGTCGGCAAACGCCCCCTGGTATTATAATACCCGTCAGCAACACCGCGGAAGTCTTGACTTAAAACCGCCTTGTCGCCATTGGACCCGCATTCGCGCTGCACCGGTCGGGACCCCCGATCGGAACGGCGCGTATTTCATATCGGAAGGTCCAGCCCCATGAAGGCGCTCATGAAGACCACCAAGTCGGTTAAGCCGCACGAGGTGGAGAAGAAATGGCATATCGTTGATGCCGAAGGCCTGGTCGTCGGTCGCGCTGCGGTCGTGATCGCCAACGTCCTGCGCGGCAAGCACAAGACCAGCTTCACCCCCCATGTCGATTGCGGCGACAATGTCGTCGTCATCAACGCCGACAAGATCCGCTTCACCGGCAACAAGGCCGCGAAGAAGATCTACTACAAGCATACCGGCTATGCCGGCGGCATCAAGGGCGTCACCGCCGCCAAGGTCCTCGAGGGCCGCTTCCCCGAGCGCGTGCTCGAAAAGGCCGTCGAGCGGATGATCCCGCGCGGGCCGCTGGGTCGCGAACAGATGCGCAACCTGCGTATCTTCAAGGGCAGCGAGCATCCGCACGAAGCCCAGAACCCCGAAACACTCGACATTGCGGGCATGAGCCGCAAGAACAAGGTGGGCGCATAATGACCGACAACCGCCAATCGCTGTCCGATCTCGCCAGCCTGACGCAGACGCCTGCGCCCGCGACGACCGGTGGCGCGCCCGCCGCTGCCGAGGGTGATGCCCCCGCCGCGGCGCCGCAGCCCCCCGTCTCGACGATGCCGCTGCGCGAGCAGATCATCGACAAGCAGGGCCGCGCCTATGCGACCGGTCGCCGCAAGGACGCCGTCGCACGCGTCTGGCTGAAGCCGGGCACGGGCAAGATCACGATCAACGGTCGCGATCAGGAAGTCTATTTCGCGCGTCCGACGCTGCGCCTCGTCCTCAACCAGGTGTTCGGCGTGACCGAGCGCGAAGGTCAGTATGACGTCGTCTGCACCGTCAAGGGCGGCGGGTTGTCGGGCCAGGCCGGTGCGGTCAAGCATGGCATCAGCCAGGCGATCACCCGCTACGAACCCGCGCTGCGCGCGCCGGTCAAGGCCGCAGGCTTCCTGACCCGCGACAGCCGTTCGGTCGAGCGTAAGAAATATGGTCGCGCGAAGGCTCGCAAGAGCTTCCAGTTCTCGAAGCGTTAATCGCGTCGATCACTGTCGTGCGAAAGGGGCGATCCGGCGACGGGTCGCCCTTTTTCGTCATGGGAGCGGTCGGGCAACGCAATGGCGCGTCGAACGTTGCTGTTCCGACTTCACCTGACGATGAATGAGGAACGCGACCATGATGATGCGATCGACGATGTGGCTGGCCGCCACGATGCTGGCTGGCCTGGCCGCCTGTTCGGACAAGACCGCAACGACGACCAACACGACCACCACCACCGTCGCCGCGACGGATACCGCGGCACCGGTGCGCGTGCGCGGCGTGGTGACCGCGGTCGGCCCCGATAGCGTCGCGGTCCAGACCTATGACGGCAACCGCACGACGGTCGTGCTGGGCGACAAGACCGGTTACGCCTGGGTCCTGCCCGCCAGCCTGTCGACCCTGAAGCAGGGCGACTTCATCGGCACCGCGACGACCGGCGCCGAGGATGCGCTGCAGGCGGTCGAGGTCGTGATTTTCCCCGAATCGATGCGCGGCACGGGCGAGGGCCATTATGACTGGGATACGCCCGCGGTGACCCAGACGAGCGGTGCGCGCGGCGGCAACAGCGGCATGACCAATGGCACCGTCACCGGCAGCGGCATGACCAACGGCACCGTGGCGCAGAACGGGATGACCAACGGCACGGTCGCGCAAAGCGGCATGACCAACGGCACCGTCTCGAACAATAGCGGCACGGCGGGGGTTCAACAGCTTACCGTGTCCTATAAGGGCGGCACGGCGAAGGTCGCCGTCCCTGCGACGACGCCGATCGTCCGCTTCGATCCGGCGCAAAAGGCGATCCTGGCGGTCGGGCAGAAGGTGTTCGTGGTCACCGAACCCGGCACCGACGGCAAGCCCACCGCCAAGTTCGTCGCGGCGGGCAAGGATGGATTGATGCCGCCGATGTAGGCGCGGCGGTGAGCGGCTGACGAGACGCGTTCCGGTGAGCCCTGCCTCGTCGGAGCGCGTTTCATGGGCGCCCGATCTGTTTTGCAGGCTACGGGCGAACGGCGCGGTGCGCTGTATTCCCAGCCGAATCTGGCTGAAGGTCACATAAGGTCACGCCAAAACGCGTTATCGACAGATGACGTGCGATCGATCGAGGTTGGAGAGCAGCGGGCGACGATGCGAAAGAACGATCGCCGACGCTAACCGAGAGATGACGTGTAGGACAGCGGCTTTCGGTCAAGCGATCCGATCCGTCCTCCGCCTCATCATCGACCCGGTGCGCCTCACATTCTTACGATGCGGGTCCCGATCCGTTCGGCCTCTTCGGGATCGTGCGTCACCATCAGGATGGGGAGCGCGAGGACGTCGCGGATATGTTCGATCGCCTGCATGATCTCGTCGCGGCGCGGGCGGTCGAGCGAGGTCAGGGGTTCGTCGAGCAGCAGGAACGCCGGATCGCTGAGCAGCGCGCGCCCGATCGCGACGCGTTGTGCCTCGCCGCCCGACAGCGACCGGGGCCAGCGATCGAGTAGCGGGGCGATGCCGAGGAAACCAGTGACGCGGGCGATGTCGGCGCCGTCGGACGCGCCATAGGTCAGGTTGGCGCGGACGCGTCGGTGCGGGAAAAGCCGCGCCTCCTGAAAGACATAGCCCGCACGGCGGCGCTCGACCGGCACGTCGACGCCCGCGCCGAACAGGGTCACCCCGCCGACGACGATCCGGCCCGTGTCGGGGCGGAGCAGCCCGGCGACCATGTTGAGGATGCTGGTCTTGCCCACGCCCGACGGGCCGAACAACACCGTCGCGCCCGCCCCCGCGGTCAGGTCGATCGCGATATCGGTGTCGCCCAAGCGCTTCGTGACCGCGATCTCAAAGGACATGGAGCCCCCGCCCCGCGCGCCGCGCGAGCATTTCCGAGGCGACGAGCGCGGCGAGGCTGAGCGCGATCGAAATCGCCGACAGCCGCAGTGCCATCGCGTCGCCATCGGGCTGTTGCAGCACCGAATAGATCGCCAGCGGCAGCGTGCGGGTTTCGCCGGGCACGTTGCTGACGAAGGTGATCGTCGCGCCGAATTCGCCGATCGACCGCGCGAAGCCCAGCACCGCGCCCGCGAGCAGGCCGGGGATGCTGAGCGGCAGCGTCAGCGTCCAGAACACGCGCCACGGCCCCGCCCCCAGCGTCCGCGCCGCATTTTCCAGCCGCCGGTCGACCGCCTCGATCGACAGCCGGATCGCGCGCACCATCAGCGGCAACGCCATGATCCCCGCCGCGATCGCGGCGCCCGTCCAGCGGAACAGCACGCTGACCCCGAACCACGCCTGCAGCGGCGCCCCGATCGGGCCGGTCGGGCCGAACGCGAGCAGCAGCAGCCAGCCCGTCACCACGGGGGGGACGACGAGCGGCAGATGGACGATCGCATCGACGATCACCCGCCCCGGAAACCGCACCCGCGCGAGCAGCCACGCCAGCGCAAAGGCGATCGGCAGCGTCACGATCATCGCGACGCCGCCGACCTTCAGCGACAACAGGACGATGCCCCATTCCTCAGCCGACGGCATCGACCCTCCCGCAACCGCATCGCGCCATCAGAGCGGGGTGAAGCCGTAATGCGCGAAGATCGCCTTGCCCGCGCGGCTGGTCAGGAACCGGCGAAATCCCTCCGCATCGGGATGGCGCGACGCCGCCAGCCGCGCGATGGGATAGGTGATCGGGGCGTGGGTGCCCTCCGGAAACACGCCCGCGATGCGGACCGCGGACGACGCCTTCGCATCGGTCGCATAGACGATACCGAGCGGCGCGGCGCCGCGTTCGACCAGCGCCAGCGCGGCGCGGACATTCTCCGCGGCGACGACGTGCGGGCGGACCTGCGACCAGACGCCGAGTTTGTCGAGCGCCGCCTTGCCATAGATGCCCGCTGGCACCGCGGCGGGATCGGCCATCGCGAGCGGCCCTGCGCCCAATACCCGGGCGAGCGCGGCGGGCGGGCGGACGGGAATCCGGATTCGGCTGGCGCGTGGCGACACGACGACGAGCCGGTTGCCGAGGAAGCTGACCCGCGTCGCCGCGACGATCAGGCGACGCTGCGCCAGTTCGTCCATCCACGCTTCGTCGGCGGACACGAACAGGTCCGCCGCGCCGCCCGCCTCGACCTGCCGCGCCAACGCCGAGGAGGCGGCGAAGGACACGACCGGCAGCGGATGCCCGCGCTTCGCCCAGGCCGCCGCCGCCGCGGTCATCGATTCCTGGAGACTGGCGGCGGCGAGCACGAGCGGGCCCTTGCCCGAGGGTGCGTCCGCCGCCGGTGCCGCTGCCGCGGGTGCCGCCTGGGCCGCGGTCCAGGGCCCGGACACCAGCAGCATGGCGGCGCCCGCGATTGCCGTCCGCCGGGTCATCGATCGCATCGTCATCACCTTATTCCCGTCCATCTTCCGTCCGTCGTCCCTGTGTCTTATCCGATCAGGGCTTGGCCGCGCCCTCGCCCTCGCGCACCGCGACGCGGCCCGTCCGGGCGAGCTTGCCCCAGCCGACCATCGGCCCGCGCAATGCCTGGGTAATCGCCTTCAGCACGACATAATACATCAACTGTCGATAGCCGATCCGTTGCGGGATCAGCAGCCACAGCAACCGCCAGCGTTCCTTGCGCTCCAACGCGAAGGCGATCGTGGCGGCGAGCAGATCGATCGCGGTGAAGATCAGCCAGTAGAGCAGCATCGTTTCGACGTCATGGCTGGTCTGTGCCCAGCCATGCGCGACGACCGCGAGATAGGTCAGCGCGAAACTGACGAGCAGCGCCAGATCGATGATCGGCGAGATCGCGGCGAGCAGGATCTGGAACACGATCGCCTGCGGCAACCCGACCCAGCCCAGCCCGCGCGGGTGCGACGACCCGATCGCGCGGCGATGCTTCCACAGGCATTGGAGCGTCCCGAACGCCCAGCGATAGCGTTGCTTCGCCAGCGCGCGCGCGGTTTCGGGCGCCTCCGTCCACGCCACCCCATATTGGTCATATTTGACGACCCAGCCCGCGCGCTGGATCGCGATCGTCAGATCCTGATCCTCCGCCAGCGTGTCGTGCGGATAGCCGCCGACGCTGCGGATCGCGGCGAGCCGCCACGCGCCGACCGCGCCGGGCACCACGGTGATCGCGTTGAGCCGCGCCAGGGCGCGCCGTTCGAGATTCTGCGCGGTGATATATTCCAGCGCCTGCCATTTGGTGATCAGGTTGACGCGATTGCCGACCTTCGCATTGCCCGCGACCGCGCCCAGCGTCGGATCGTCGAACCAGCGCGCCAGCCGCGCGATCGTGGTCGGTTCGAACTGCGTATCGGCGTCGAGCGCGATCACGATCTCGCCGCGGGCCATGTCGAGCCCGTGGTTGAGCGCGCGCGCCTTGCCCCCGTTTTCGAGCGTAAGCAGCCGGACGCGGTCGTCGCCGCCGAACGCATCGCGGACGACCTGGCTGGTCGCATCCTTCGACCCGTCGTCGATCACGATCACCTCGATCCGCACGTCGGTCGACGCCAGCACGCCCTCGACCGCGCGGGCGATGACGCGTTCCTCGTTGAACGCGGGGATCATCACGGTCACGAACCGGTCGGGATCGATCGCGGGGAATATCTGGCGCCCCTCACGCCGCGCCTGGATCAACGCGAGCGCGGACAGCGCCAGCGCGCGCAGGATGCCGATCGTGATCGCGATTCCGAACAGCCAGTGGAGCGCGACGACGATCCCGCCGAGCGCGCTGAACATTGCCAGATCGGCGCGTGCGGCCAGTTGTTCGCTGCCGCTGATCGGGGGCATCGCGGTATCGCGCGACAGCCCCGCGAGCGACGAGACGGGGACGAAAATATAGCCCATCGCGCACAGCCGCTGGATGATGACCGGCAGCGCCGCGACCGTCTGCGCGCGGTTGCCGCCCGCATCGTGGAGCAGGACGATGTTGCGGCTGCAATTGGCGTCGGCATCCTGGCCGCAGGTCGCGGGACCGCCGGTGACGCCCGCGATCGTCCGGTCGATGATCGCCTGGACCCCGGGACGCTTCCAGTCGCCCGGATCGACGTGGAGCCCGACCGAGGTATAGCCGCGCTGCTGCGCTTCGAGCGCGGGTTCGATTTCGTCGGCGGTCGTCGGTTCGGCATCGCCGAAATAGGGCGCGCGGAACAGGCGGAGCGATCGCCCGGTGAACGCCTGGAACAACCGCTGGGTCGCGTTGAGTTCGAACGTCACCTGCGCGGTCGATACGTTCGCCAGATTGGGATGGGTATAGGTGTGGCTGCCGATCTCCTCCCCCTGCGCGATCATCCGTTCGAGCAGCCCGCGCTGGGTCAGCGCGTTTTCGCCGATGATGAAGAAGGTGGCGGGCGCATTCTCCCGCTTCAGCACGTCGAGGATCTGCGGCGTCCATTGCGGGTCGGGACCGTCGTCGAACGTCAGCGCGACCTGTTTCGGGCGAAACCCCGTCCGCTCGACGACATAGGGGGACGGCAGCCGGTCGAAGACGACATCGGCGATCAGCCCGCCCGGCCCGCGCACCGCGCGGCGGTGGCCCGTCACCGGCTGGGCGGCGATCTTCAATATCTCGCCCGCGCCCTCGATATCGACGTTGTTGCCCGCCGACACCGGGTCGATCGCGGACGGGTCGGGCAGCGTCCGGTGATCGCGCCCGAAGATCGACCAGACGCCCGGATCCTCCGACCCCAGCCGCCACAAGGCGACGCTGCCGATGCCGGCGCGCTGGAGCAGCGCCAGTTCGTTATAGGCCGATGCCGCGTCGAGCAGCCAGATCGTGTGATCGGTCTTCCCTTCGGAATAGCCGAAACTACTGTTCCCGCTGGCCCGGTCGAACGTCGGGCGGGTGCCCGAATCCGCCGCCGCCTGCCACGCCTCCTCGACATCGAGCGCGTCGCCGCCGCCGTCGTGCCAGTCATAGGCATAGGAGCCGAACGCCACGACCAGCTTCGATCTCGGGATGCCGCGCGACGCATCGGCGACCGACCGCGCGAACCAGGCCTGCGAGGCGATCGGCCCGGCGGGGCCGCCGGTTTCATGCTCGTCATAGGCCATCAGGAATATCTTGTCGGTCACCGCGGCATAGGCGGGCAGGTTCCAGTCGGGATTGCCGACCGGCGCCGCGATCGCGACGACCCAGCCGTGCGGCGCGAACCGGCGCTGCGCCTCGCCCAGGAAGCTGCGGTAATTGGCCTGCGCATCGGCGGGCAGTTCCTCGAAATCGAAGAACGCGCCGCCCGCATGGTTCGCCGCCAGCCACGGCACCAGCTTGTCGAGAAACGCCCCCCGCGCGACCGGATCGGCCAGGAGCGCGGTGGTGCCCGCCGGATCCCAGGTGCCGCCGATCGCATTCTGGATCATCGGGATGATGACCGGGCGATGCACCGCGCGGTTGATGATCGCGCGGCCTGCGGTATCGCGGAACACGGTGATCTTGTGATCCGCGCCGGTGATCGACACCCAGCCGGGGATCAGCCAGTCGAGCTGGTCGATGTGCCGCGACAGGCTGGCCGCGCTCGATTCATCCCAGGGCGCGTGAAAGGCGATGGCCAGCGCCGGGTTCGCGGTGGTCGGCCCGGCGGGGGTCGCGGCGGTTTTCTTCCCGAACAGCGATCGTTCGTAATATTGCAGGTTGCGTTGCGCCCGCCCGATCAGCCCGCCATGCGGCGCGGGCAGGCCGTGGAGCGCGGGATGTTCGGACTGGATCGGCAGCAACGGCGGCGACGGCACCGCGCCGATCGAGGTGACGAACACCGCGATCGACAGGATCAGCAATGTCACGAACGCGGCGACCGCCACGAGGAAGCGACGGCGGCGGCGGCCGCTGGCGTCGTAGAAGATTGGCTGATTCGGCATGGAAACTCCCCGCCTCGCGGCCTGCGCCGGGTGCCATGGCGAACCGGCGTCGGCAAGATGACATTTCGGTCATCCAGGCACCCCGCCGCCGCCCCCCGGCGCACGGGGATGCGCGCGGGAATTAGGGGATCAGCAGCGTCGCGCCCCGCGTCTCGCCCGCCTCCATCGCGCGATGCGCCGCCGCCGCGTCGGTCAGCGCGAATTCCTGGCCGATATCGGGCGTGATCGCGCCTGCGGCCAGCATCGCGAAGACCCGGTCGACCAGCGCCTGTTTCGCGACCCGCCCGACCGCATAGTCGAACAAGGTCGGGCGCGTGACGAAGATCGATCCCTTCGCCGCGAGCACGCCCAGATTGACGCCATCGACCGCGCCCGAGGCGTTGCCGTAGCTGACGATCAGCCCGCGGCGCGCGATACAGGCCAGCGACACGGGCCAGGTCGCCTTGCCCACCCCGTCGAGGATCACGGGCACGCCATCGGGGGCGATCGCGCGGACCCGCTCGGCGACATCGTCGGTACGATGATTGATGACGTGGTCGGCGCCCATCGCCGTCACCATCGCGACCTTGTCATCGGTCCCGACGCTGCCGATCACGACCGCGCCGATATGCTTGAGCCAGCCGACGAGCAGATGCCCGACCCCGCCCGCCGCGGCATGGACCAGCACGGTCTGCCCGGGCTCGATCCGCGCGCAATCCTCGATCAGGAACGCCGCGGTCGCGCCTTTCAGCAACAGCGCCGCCGCGGTGCGATCATCGACGTCATCGGGCAGCGCGACCAGCTGATCGGCGGGAACGTTGCGCGCGGTCGCATAGGCGCCGCGCGACGGGCCGAAGATGCCCACCCGGTCGCCGGGGGCGACATCGGTCACCTTCTCGCCGACCGCCTCGACCACGCCTGCCGCCTCGGACCCCAGCCCCGTCGGCAGATCGGACGGATACAGGCCGCTGCGGAAATAGGCGTCGATGTAATTCAGCCCGATCGCGGTGTTGCGCATCCGCACCTCGCCCGGGCCGGGTAGCGGCAACGTCTCGTCGCGCCACTCGATCACGTCCGGGCCGCCGGTGCGGTCGATGAAGGCCGTCGTCGCCTGATCGCCCGCGTTCGTCATGCCCGTGTTCGTCCTGCTCGTGTTCGTCATCTCGTCAGCTTCGCAAATTGGGTTGGCCGTTCGATGCGGATAGACCGCCGTCGACGGGAATCATAACCCCGCTGACGAACCCCGCATCCTCGCTGGCGAGGAACAGGACGACCTTCGCGACGTCGTCGGGCTGGCCGATCCGCCCCATCGGGATACGGTTGAGGAATTTGCCGAGCCGGTCATCCTCCTTGATCGCCGCCGCCATCGGGGTGTCGGTGACGCTGGGGCTGACCGCGTTGACGCGCACGCCATATTTCCCCGCATCGAGCGCCAGCGCGCGGACCATGTTGTCGACCGCGCCCTTCGACACGTTATACGCGAACATGCCCCAGTCGCCGCCGCGGCCCGAGGCGGACGAGGTCATGACGATCGATCCCCTGGTCGCGCGCAACGCGGGCATCGCCGCCTTCGCCATCGCGACATAGCCGCGCACGTTGGTCGCGATGATCCGGTCGAAGTCGTCGAGCGCGGTCGCCTCGATATCGCCGATCATCGCGGTGGCGGCATTGTTCACCAGCACGTCGAGCGCCCCGAACCGGTCGACCGCCAGCGCGACCGCCCCCGTCCCCACCGCGGCATCGGCGACGTCGCCGACGTGGATCGCGACGCGGTCCTGGTCGAACCCGCTGGTCGCCTCACGCAATTTTTCCTCGGTGCGCCCGACGACGACGACGTTCGCGCCCTCATCATGGAAGCGCCGGGTGATCGCGGCCCCCATCCCCGATCCCGCGCCGGTGACGATGACGGTCTTTCCCGTGAAGCGGGTCATGCAATTCTCCTGTCGATGGATCGATGGCGGAACGCCGCGGATGCGTTTCGGGTTGCAACTGTCATCATGCGGTCGCAAGACGCGTCCAAACCCCATATTCAAAAACATGGAGAGAGCGCGTCATGCACAGCCACCTCAACCACTATATCGACGGACAATGGGTCGAGAGCGACGGCGGCACCCGCCATCAGGTGATCGACCCGTCGACCGAACAGCCGGTGACCGAGATCACGCTGGGAACGCAGGCCGACGTCGACAAGGCGGTCGCCGCGGCGCGGCGCGCGTTCGCCACCTATTCGCAGACCAGCGTCGCCGATCGCGTCGCGCTGCTCGAACGCATCATCGAGGAATATAAGGCGCGGATCCCCGATCTCGCCAAGGCGACGAGCGAGGAAATGGGCGCGCCGGTCGGCTTCGCGCAGGCGGCACAGGCCCCCGCGGGGCTGGGCTATTTCATGGGCACGCTGGCCGCGCTCAAGGAGTTCCGGTTCGAAGAAGCGGTCGGCAAGAACAAGGTCGTCCACGAACCGCTCGGCGTCGTCGCGATGATCACACCGTGGAACTGGCCGCTCAACCAGATCTGCGCCAAGATCGCCCCCGCGCTCGCCGCCGGGGATACCATGATCCTGAAACCGTCGGAAGAAGCCCCGACGAACGCGATCATCCTCGCCGAAATCCTCGACAAGGCGGGCGTCCCCGCAGGCGTCTTCAACCTCGTCAATGGCGATGGCCCGGGGGTCGGATCGGCGCTGTCGAGCCACAAGGGCGTCGACATGGTCAGCTTCACCGGATCGACCCGCGCGGGGATCGCGGTGGCGCAGGCCGCCGCCGCGACGGTCAAGCGCGTCCATCAGGAACTGGGCGGCAAGGCCCCCAATCTGGTGCTCGAAGGCGCCGACCTGGCGCAGGTCCTGCCCCCCACGGTGCAGGGCGTGATCGCCAATTCGGGGCAGAGCTGCATCGCGCCGACCCGCCTGCTCGTCCACAAGAGCCAGGTCGATGCCGCCAGCGGTGTCGTCAAGCAGATCATGGAATCGGTCCAGGTCGGCGATCCGGCCGAGATGGGCGCGCACATCGGCCCCGTCGTCAACAAGGCGCAATATGACAAGATCCAGGACCTGATCCAGTCCGCGATCGACGAAGGCGCGACGCTGGTCACCGGCGGCACCGGGCGGCCCGACGGTCGCAACGCGGGCTATTACGTCCAGCCGACCCTGTTCACCGACGTGACGCCCGAGATGCGCATCTGGCGCGAGGAAACCTTCGGCCCGGTCGCGACGATCACGACCTATGACGGGCTCGACGAGGCGATCGAGCTGGCCAACGACACCGATTACGGGTTGTCCGCAACGATTTCGGGCGACGCCGCAGAGGCGGCCAAGATCGCGCCGAAGCTGCGCGCCGGGATGGTCACGATCAACGGCTGGTCGGGCGGGATGGGCACGCCGTTCGGCGGTTACAAACAGTCGGGGAACGGGCGCGAGGGCGGCAAGTTCGGGCTCGCCGATTTCATGGAGATCAAGGCGATCATGGGCGCGCCTGCCTGATGACGCGGGTGCCCGCGCGATGATCGTGATCGACCGGTTTCGCGCTGGCGACGACGATCAAGTTACGGCGTTGATCGTGCCGATCCAGAATCAGGAATTCGGCATCCCGATCACCGCCGCGGATCAGCCCGACCTCGCCGCCATTCCCGAATTCTACCAGCACGGGCATGGCGGCTTCTGGGTCGCGCGGGAGGGCGCGCGGATCGTCGGCACGATCGCGCTGAAGGATTTCGGCGACGGCCAGGGCGCGCTGCGCAAGATGTTCGTCGCCGCCGATCGGCGCGGGCGCGACCATGGCGTCGCGGCGGGATTGCTCGCGACGCTGACCGCGCATGCCCGCGCCGCCGGGGTGACGCGCATCCTGCTCGGCACGGTCGACGTGCTCGTCGCCGCGCACCGTTTCTACGAAAAGAACGGATTCGTCCGCATCGACAAACGGGATCTGCCCGCCGCCTTTCCGCTGGTGGCGGTCGACACGCGTTTCTATGCGCTGACGCTCTAGCTCAGCGGCCACCAGAAGATGATCAGCGGCGTCCCGAGCAGGATGACGATCAGCGACAGCGGCGCGCCGAGCCGGGCGTAATCGCCGAACCGGTAGCCGCCGGGCCCGAACACCAACGTGTTGCACTGATGCCCGATCGGGGTGAGGAAATCGCATCCCGCCCCGACCGCGGTCGCCATCAGGAACGCTTCGGGGCGATAGCCCAGATCGCCCGCGAAGGTCGCCGCGATCGGCGCCATCACCAGCACCGTCGCGGCATTGTTCAGGAACGGCGTCACCGCCATCGCCGCGATCAGGATCAGCGCCACCGCGCCCCAGGGGGGCAGCGTCGCGGCAGTATGGCTGAGCCAGGTCGCGATCACGTCCGATGCGCCCGTCGTCCGCAGCGAATCGCTGACCGGGATCAGCGCGCCGAGCATGATCAGGATCGGCCATTCGATATGGTCATAGGCTTCGCGCACCGGCAACGCGCCGACGATCAGGATGACGCCCGCCGCCGCGAAGAACGCGACCGCGACGGGCACCCACGCCATCGCGGTCGCGAACATGGCCACCGCCAGGATCGCGATCGGCAGCAACGTCCGCCGCGAACTGCCCAGCCGCAGGTCGCGTTCGGCGAGCGGCAGGCACCCCAGTTCGCGCAACCGTTCGGGCAACAGGTCGAGCGACCCCTGCAGCACGACGACATCGCCCGCGCGCAATTCGGTGTTCGCCAGCCGCCGCGACAGATGCTGCCCCTGGCGCGCGATCGCGATCAGATTGACCGCGTAGCGCGCCTGGAGATCGAGCCGCCCCGCGGTCTGCCCGACCAGCCGCGACCCGACGTTGACGACCGCCTCGATCACGCCGACTTCGCTGTCGCTCGTCTGCGCCGCCGCCGCGCGGTCGTCGCCCTCCAGCAGGAATCCGTTGCCCGCGATGACGCGTTCGAGCGCGTCGGGATCGCCGCCGATGATCAGCACGTCGCCTTCGCGCAATTCGGTCTCGACGTGCGGCGCGCTGCGTACCTCGGCGCGCAGCAATTGGGTGATCATGACGTCGTGGTCGTGGCGATCGAGAAAGGCGTCGATCGTCTCGCCGATCGCCGGGGAGCCGGGGGCGACGGTCGCTTCGGTCACATATCCCTTGATGTCGAGCGCTTCGCCCATCGTCGGCGCCGCCCGGCGATCGCGCGGGATCAACCGATAGGCGAACCGCAGATAGACGAGGCCGATCAACACCAGCCCGAGCCCGACGGGCAGATAGTCGAACATCGTGAAGGGCTTGCCGAGCATCTCTTCGCGGACCCGGCTGACGATGATGTTGGGCGAGGTGCCGACCAGCGTCATCAGCCCGCCGAGCAACGAGGCGAACGCCATCGGCATCAGGAAGACCGACGGGCTGGCGTCGTTCTTCTTCGCCATCTGGAACGCGGCGGGCATCATCATCGCCAGCGCGCCGATATTCTTGACCAGCGCGGAGGCGAATCCGACCGAGGCGGTCAGGATCACCAGTTGCGACCGGACCCGCGTCACCCGCTTCGACAATAATTTGAGCAATCGTTCGATGACGCCCGATCGTTCGACCGCCGCCGAGATGACGAGCGCGGAGGCGACGATGATGACGATGTCGTCCGAAAAGCCGGTGAACGCCTGTTTGGGCGAGACGATGCCGAGCGCCAGGCTGGCCAGCAGCGCGATGATCGCGGTGACGTCATAGCGGAACCGCCCCCAGATGAAGAGGACCATCATCCCGACCAGCGTTCCGATCGACAGATATTGGGGCAACGTCATGCCGACCGACTCCCGCTCGATCCGGACGCGCGATCATGCGCCGACCGGGGGTGGGAAGCGGGATGGTGGATTTCGCCAACATCTGGCGCGCTGGCCAGCAACCGTGAGCCGGTCGGCCACGTCGCGTTCATCCATCTATCTGTAACGGCACGGAAAGTTAAAACTGGCACTGGCTTTGCAATCCGTCGGACATGTTCCCCGGCGCGGATCGCCGGACATGCCAAGGAGATCACCCGTGCCCCATTCGATCCCGCTCTTCAATCGTTCCGACACGCTGTTCGGCGTCTGCGAAGGCCTGGGCCGCGATTTCGGATTTCATCCCAATATCCTGCGCATCGCACTCGGCATCGGGCTGATGTGGAATCCGGTGTTCGTCATCGGCGCCTATGCCGCGATGGGCGTGGCGGTCTATGCCGCGCGCTTCCTGTTCCCCGCCGTCGTGCCGACCGACACCGCCGCGCACGAGCTGACCCCCGCCATGCCGACGAACGATGGGACGAACGAGGGGACGAACGACACCGCGCTGACCGCGGATCGGCTGGCCGCCTGATCCGGCCCCGCGGCGGCGACCGGCGTCAATAGTCGCGCGACACGCGGACGTTGACGCTCTGCCGCCCCAGCGTCGAAATGCTCGACAGCAGCGACAGCCAGCGGGTCACCTGGAATTCGACCTGGGTCGCGGAATAGCCCTGACCATCGGTCACGATTTCGGCATAGAGGCGGCGGGTCACATATTTACCCGCCGCGATCGACGTGCCCTGCCTGGTCTGCGGATCAGCGGGCAGGATGCGCAACCGGTCGAGCCCCGCCGCGCGGCGCACCGCGTTGATCGGGTTGATCCCCTTGCCCCCGTCCTGCAACGCCGCGACCGCGGCGGCGAGTTGCAACGCTTCGGGTGCGGACAATTTGGTGATCGACGTGCCGAACAACAGCCGTGACAGCAACTCGTCCTGCGGCAATGCGGGCACGCTCGCGAAGCTGATGTCGGGCTTCACCGCATTGCCAGTCACCCGGATCGTGGCGTTTAGCCCGGTGGCGTTCGCATTCGCCTCGATATCCAGCGCCGGATTGGCGGGTTGTTCGCCCGCGAACCGGATAATGCCGCGCGACAGGTCGAACTGGCGGCCCGCGAATTCATAATCGCCGCGGATCAGCGTCGCACGCCCGGTGATCGCGGGGTTGTTCGGTTGGCCCGCGATCTGAAGATCGGCGGACCATTCGCTCGACAGCCCCAGCCCGCTGACGATCATCTGGCCCGGGGCGCGGGCGTGGATCGCGAGCGTCCACGGACTGGTCGGGCGATCATCCTCGTCGCCGCCGTCGGGCAGGTTGATTTCGCGGATGTTGAGTTGCGGCACCGCGCTGGCGGCGGTCGCCTGGCCCAGGCGATAGCGGCTGCTGACCAGGGTCACGTCACCCGCGATCGTGCCGCCCCGCCCGGTCGACGTGAACGTCAGCGGCCCGGTCACCGTCGCGCCGATATCGTCGCGGTTGATCATCACCGCCCGATCCGCCGCCAGCCGCAGGTCGAGCCCGATCCCGTCGCGCAGCCCGAAATCGAACGCGCCGGTGCCGGTGACGCGTCCGCCCTTGCCCGCATCCGCCGCGAACTGGTCGATCCGCAGCCGCGAACCCGCGAACCGCCCGCTCGCCTGGATATTGGTCAGCACCGTGCCCGTCGTCGCGCTTTCGATCCGCGCACCTGTCGCGCGCACCGATCCGGTGATCACCGGGTTGCCGACGCGCCCGCGGACATCGGCGCCGATCGATACCGGCCCCGACAGGTCGAACAATTCGACCCCGGTCAGCCGCCACAAGGTGTCCGCGGGCCCGGCATAGCGGAGTTGCGCGAACACCGGCGCGGCGCGGAGGCGGCTGACCAGATCGCCCGACCCCAGCGGGGTCAGCAACGCCTGCGCGCGCCCGATCGTCTTGCCCCCCGACGCCGCGACCGCGCGCACGCCCAGCCGATCGGCGGATAAGACGCCCGCGATGCCGACATCGACCGGGCGCGAGGTCAGCACCAGCCCCGCGCGGCTCAGCCCGCGCACCGTCAGGTCTACCCGCCCGGTCGGCGCGCCCCCGGCGCGGGTCGCATAGGCGATCTTGCCCGATGCCGATCCGCCCAGCCCCAATCCCGGATAGGCGATATCGAGCAACGTCAGCGGCATCCGCGTCAGCGATGCGTCGAGATCGGTCGCGCCGCTGGCGAACCGCCCGCCGACCTGCGCCTGCCCGCCCGCGAAATCGAGCTTCGTCGGGGCCAGCTGCCAGCCATCGTCGGTTCGCGTCACGACCGCAGGCGTCAACAACGTCAGCGGTCGCCCGTCGAGCGTCCCCTTGGCGGTGATCGTGTAGCGATCGGGGGTAACCGTCGCGACCGTCTGGATCGCGAAGGCGCGCCCGCGCGACCCCGACAGCGCGGCGCGGATCTCCCCGCTACCATCGCGGAGCCCCGCGCTACCGGTGAAGCGGGCAAGGCTCAGCCCCCCGCGCCGCAGCCCCTGGCCGCTCGCGGTCGCGTCGATCGTGGTTCCCGCCGGATCGAGCAGCGTGACGAGGTCGAGATGCCCCTGGCGCAGCGTCGTCCCCGCCATCGTCGCGCCACGCGCATCCAGATGCGCCTCGATCCGCTGGATCGTGCCGACCGGGCGGAACAACAGCTCGCCCGACACGCCGCCCCCCGCGACGGCCAGCCGTCCGTCGAACCCGCCCGTGACGATGGCCAAGGTGCCGCCAGCCCGCGTCCCCGCGACATCGATCCGGTCGACCACGATCGAGGCGCCGGGACCGCGGGGCAGCAGGATCGATCCCGCCGCGGTGAACGGCCCCAGCCGCGACTGACCCGCCGCCTGGAATCCGAACCCGGCCTGGGTCGGGTCCAGATGGACGCGCACCGCCTGCAACCCCAGCGTCGCGTTGGGGCTGGCGAGCACCAGATCGATCGTCGGTCGTTCGATCCGCCCGTCGAGCATCAGCGTGAACGGACCATAGCTCGCCTGCCGCCCCGCGCCGTCGAGGTGGAAGGACCCATCGCGGCGGCGAAAGCCCTTGCCCGACAGCGTGATCGCGGGCGCGGTGAGCCGCAGGTCGGTGAAATAGAGGATACCGTCGGGCGCGCGTTCCAGATTGGCGGTAATCCGCGGCAACCCGCCCGCCAGCCCGCGGAAGAAACGATTGTCGAGCCGCACGACCTGCGCGCTGCCCTGCCCGATCACCCGGCTGCCCTTCCCCCCCGGCCCGGGGACGACGTGCAATCGCGAGGTGACATCGACGATCCCGATCCCCGGGATCAGATACCGCCCGAGCGCGCCGTTGATCCCGACGTCGTACCGACCGGTGCGCAGGTCGAGCGACAGGTTGATCCTTGCGGTCAACTTGTCCGATGTCAGCCGGAGGTCGTCACCGGTCACCATCGTCGGCGTCACCCGCAGGACGCCCGCGACGCTCAAATTGCGCAGGATGCCGCCTGCGACATCGCCGACCCCGGTGACCCGCGCCGCGGTAAAGCGCGCGGGGATCATCACCGGGCTGGTCGACAACCGCCCCTTGCCGACCAGATGCGCCGCTTCGAACCCGGTCTTGTCGAAGGCGAACCGGGCGGCGTCGATCCGATAGTCGAAGGCGGCGCGCGCGAAGCCGCCGTCCAGGATCGCGCGCAGCCGGATGTCGCGCCCCGTCATGTTCGGGAACAGCGCGGCGGGGCGCAGCAGCCGCGCCGTGATCCGGACGTTGCGATACGCGTTCGCCGCCAGATCGACGACCCCCGTCGTGTCGATCGCCAGCGCCGCCGAGCGCAGGCTGATCGCGCCATCGACGCGGCGGTTCTGATAGGTCGCGCTGCCGTTCACCAGGACGCGCGGCGTGGTCATGCGTTGCAACTTGCCCGTCAGATAGGGGGCGGGCGCGACCACGCCCGCCAGCGTGTAGCGCCCCGCATCCGCCGCCAGCGTCAGGTCGCCGAGCATCGCCGTGCCCGCCTTCGCCCGCGCGGTGCCGCGCCATCGTGCCCAGCGACCGTCCCCGGTCACCGTCAGCCGGACGTCGCGCGCGATCCCGCTCATCCGCGACAACAGCCCGCCACGGCGCCCCAGCGCGGCGACGTCGATATCGAACCGGTCGCGATCGGGCGCCGCATCGATCCTGAGCCGCAGCCGGTCCGATCCCGCGACGACGCCGTCGATCCGGACGAGCGCGCGACCCGACCGGATGTCGGCCTGCGCCGCGATCCGCGCGACCCGCGGCTGGCCGAGCACCGGGGCGGCAAGCATCAACCGCCCGATCGTCAGCGATCCGATGCGGATGTCGAAATCGGGCAGGATCGGCCCGCGCGTGGCCGACGGGCGGGTACGCGGCTGGTGGAGCAACGTCGCGGTCGGCACCGCGAGCGATTCGATATCGAGCCGCCCGCGCATCCAGTCGACCGGCGACCAGTCGAGCGCGACCTGCGGTGCCCGAAACACCAGCCCGTCGAGGTCGTATACCTTGAGGTCGGTGATCCGCGTATCGCCATACAGCGACCCGTCGATCCGCCCGACCGTGAAGCGCAGCCCGTTCGCCGTGCGGATCGTCCCGATCCGATCCGCGACCCAGCGGTGCCCGATATCGGTATCGACGATCACCAGCGCCGCCAGCAGGATCGCGGCCAGCGCGGCGACCGCGCCCGCGATCCAGACCGCCACGCGCGTCAAAAGGCCTGGCCCAGCGACACATAGACCGCGATCCGGCTATCGCCCGGCTGCGGGTTGAGCGGGGTGCCGACATCGAGGCGGATCGGCCCGAAGTTCGAATAATAGCGCACCCCGATCCCCGCACCATATTGGAAATCGGTGAAGCGCGGCAGCGGCGCGGTATAGATGTTGCCGCCGTCCAGGAACGGCACGATCCCGAAATTGCCGAACGCCCGCACCCGCGCCTCGATCGAGAATTCGGCGAGGCTGCGTCCGCCGATCGGGTCGTTGTTGACGTCGCGCGGCCCGATCGCCTGATAGCCATAGCCGCGCACCGAGGCGCCGCCGCCCGCATAGAAGCGGCGCGACGGCGCGATCTGGTCACGCGGCGCGCCCACGATCGTGCCTGCGCGCAACCGCCCGGCGACGACCACCGATGCGGTCGCGGGGACATAGAGCGACGCGTCGACCTGGGTCCGGGCATAGCCGAACGCGGTGCCCTGCAACGACACTTCTGGGCTGAACCGGCCCCCCAGGCGGAACCCGCGGGTCGGGTTGAGCAGATCGTCGGAGCCGTCGTAGTTGAGGCTGGTCGGCAACGCGCCGATGAAGAAGATCCGCTGCCGCGGCTGCCCCGTCGCGACGATCACGTCGCGTTCGTCGGACGCCGCCAGTTCTGCACCGAGCGACCAGGCCCATGCTTTCTGGAAGAAGATGTTCGTCTGCCGCTCCAGACTCCCCGCGAGCGAATAGGTCTTCGCATCGAAGGCGGTGCGGTTGAGGTGCGCCGCCGATGCCTGCACCGTCAGCACCCGGTCGCGCCCGTTGAAATTGTTGCGTCGAAAGACGACCGACGACAGCTGTTCCTGCGTCCCGATCACCGACCGGATCGTCAGCGCGCCTTCGGGCGGGAACAGATTGCGGTGGGTCCAGCTGAGCTCGGCCCGCGCGCCTTCGCCGGTGCCATAGCCCAGTTCGCCCGCCACCGTCCGCGGCGGCGCTGGTTCCAGCTTCACCCCGATATCGACGACCGCGGGATCGGTGCCGTCGACCGGCTTCACCTCGACCGACGACACCAGCCCGGTCTGGACCAGCGCGCGGCGCAGGTCTTCGAGCGCGGATGCGTCATAGGGGGTGCCGGGCTTGAACCGCGCGATGTCGAGCACGTGGTCGGGGGAGAAGACGCGATTGCCGGGCAACGCCACGACCCGCCCGAATCGCCGCGCGGGCCCCGGCGCGACGCTGATGTCGAGCGTCGCGGTCTTGGTCGCATGATCGACCACGATCGCCGGCTCGCCGACCTTGGCGAAGGGAAAGCCGTCGTTGCCGATCCGCGCGGTCAGCGCCGCATTTCCCGCGACGATCGCATCGGCATTGACCGGGTCGTCCGCCTTCACCCCGAACGCCTCGCGCAGCGTCGTCGCCTTGTCGCCCGCCGCCGCCACCCCCGCCAGCGTCACGTCGCTGAACCGATATTGCGTCCCCGGCACCGCCGACAGCACGACCAGCGGCGTCGCGCCCTGATCGACGCGGGTCGTGACCGCGGCGTCGTAGAAACCCTCCGACCGCAGCAATGTCTTCAAGAGGTCGGCATCCTCGCGCGCGCGCCGGTCGAGCTGCGCCGCATTCGCCGCCGCCCCGTCGTTCGCGTTCAGCGTCGACAATTGATCGAATCGTTGCCGCAGCAGGGGGGTGGCGACGGTGTCGATCCCCTCGATCTGCCAGCGATAGCGGGTCTCCGCCGCGCCGTCGGTGGCCTGCGCCTGCGCGGCGACCGCCACCGGGGCCGCGGGGTCGCTGGCCAGATCGGGCCAGTCGACGCCGATATCGGGCATCGCGGCCAACGGCGCGTTGGGATCGAGCGCCGCCTGATCGGCCGGGGTCTGGGCGGGATCGGTCGTGACGGGCAGGGTCGTGACGGGCGGGGTCTGGTCGGAATTAGTCGGGACGGGACTGGTCTGGGCAGGTGCCGCCCGATCCGCGTAGGGAGCGACGACGGGAACCGCGGGTGTCTGCGCCGCAGCGGGACCCGCCAGCGCGCCGATCACGATGGTCGCACCAACCCCTGCCAACGCTGCATGCGACACCATCGCCCGCGTCTAGCAACCTCGGCGATCACGCGCCAGCGGCTGCGCCCTCGCAAGGGCGCATGGGCGTGTCGACTGGTCGCGTACGATACCGGTTAGCGGGCTTGCCCGGTCAGTGGATGGTGCCGACCGCCGCGGTGGCGGCCAGCACGTCGATCAGCCGTTCGACCTGACGCCATTTGCAGACGTCGAGATGGTTGCCGATCGAGGCGCTGCGGCCCGCCTGGATCGCCGCCTCCAGCCCCGCGCTCGCCCCGAAGGTCGCGATCAGCCGGGCGGCGTCGTCGACGTGGCGGGCGTCGGTCAGGTACAGATCGGTCACGCGGATACTCCCCCGGCCCGACGGGGGCCGATCCAGCCCGATACACGTCCCGTGCCAGCATCCCCGATTCGACCGGTGCGCGCGGCGGGCGATGGTAAACCGGGCGCTGCCACCCTGCCCCGCGCCTCCCGGATCGGGACGCTGGCGTCCCGCGATGGGACGTGGCAGGGGATCGCGATGGCCACGCCTCCGTCCGCTCCACCCTCGCCGCCCGCCGGCGGTTTCCTGATCGCGATGGCGGCGTTGATCGGGACGGCAATCGGTTTTTCGATCGGCGAGGTGACGCCCGGTTTCCTGATCGGCACCGTGATCGGCTGCCTCGGCGCGTTCGCCCTATGGTGGCGGCACCGACCGCGCTGAGAGGCTGAGAGGCTGAGAGGCTGACCGGAAGTCGCCTCAGCGCGGCGATCGCATCTGCCACACGACCTTGCCGACCACGTCGATCGCGCCCGCGGGACAGGGATGATCGGCGTTGTCGCTGGTCGCGATCAGCCCGCCCGATGCCCGCCGCACGCGCTTGACCATCGTCGCCCCGTCGATGCGGATGACGAATATCTCGCCGCGCGCACCCGGCGCCGTCGTTGCCAGATCGACGACGATCAGGTCGCCATCGATCAGCCCCGGCTCCATCGACGCCCCCCGCACCCTGACGATTCCCGCCTGCCCCGGGCGCAGCGCGAGCGAGCGCGCCAGCCGCGGGTCGAGCGAGGTCGCCCCGATCGCGACCTCCTGATCGACGAACGAGCCCGCCCCGGCGGACACCGCGATATCGAGCCGCGGGACAGCGAAGCCGACCGGCGCCGCCTCCCCGCCCAATTCCGTCTCGTCTACCCCGAAATAATCCGCCAGCCGCCGCCGATCCTCCCGCGCCAGCAACCGCGGCGATCCGCGCGTCACGAATTGCTGGAGATAGGCGATATTGCGCCCGAGCATCGTCGACAGCGCCGCCAGACTGTCGCCGCGCGCGTCGGCCAGGTCGCGCAATCGCTGTCTCGGATCGGTCATCATCAGGATCGTCCCCTAACGCAGGAAATTTTCCTAGACAAGTTGGAAAAAGGAACAGAACAGGAACGCGGCAACGAATCAGGGAAAGGTCGGATGATGATGATGCTGATGCCTGCACTCTCCGTGGCGATCGAACGCTATCTGCGGGCCACCGCGATGCCGGAGACGCTGTTCGGCCGTCGCGCCGCCAACGACCCGCGGCTGGTCGGCGACATCCGCCGCGGGCGGCGGATCGGCGCCGCGCTGCAGCGGCGGATCGAAGGCTTCATGCAGGGGGCGTCGGCATGAGGCTCGATGCGTTCACCGGATCGGGGCGGCGGCTCGCGCGGGCGTTGCGCCTGTCCGCCGCCGACGCGGGGCTCGACGCGCTGCTGCTGTCGGCGAGCGAGCGGCCCTGGGCCAGCGCCACCTATGCAGGGGCGCGGCATCAGCTCGTGCTGGGCATCCCGGCCTCGACGGCGCGCTATCGCTGGCTGGCCGGGCTGGCCGAGGCGGAGCTTGCCATGCGGGGCCATGTCGCGCTGCCGCCCGCGATTCTGGCGGCGGACGACGAGCGGGTGACCTTGGAGATCGTGACACTCGAATCGCATTAATTTAAGGGGGGCGGCATGACCGGCCCCACCTATCGCAGCTACCTGCGCCTTCCCGAATTGCTCTCCGTCCAGACCTTGCTGTCGGGGGTGCATGACGAGATGCTGTTCGTCACGATCCACCAGGCGTCCGAATTATGGATGAAATTATGCTTGCATGAACTGAACGAAGCGCGGCGCCGCATGGCCGTCGACGATCTCCAGCCCGCGCTCAAGATGATGACCCGGGTCAGCCGCATCCAGGCGCAGCTGATCCAGTCGTGGGAGGTGCTCGCGACGATGACCCCGGCGGATTACGTCGCGATGCGGGGGAAGCTGGGCGGCAGTTCGGGGTTCCAGTCGGACCAGTATCGCGAGCTCGAGTTCCTGCTCGGCAGCCGCAATCCGGCGATGGTCGCGGTGTTCGACGAGGTCGAGGTCCGCGACCGGCTGACCGCCGAACTCGCCCGCCCCAGCCTGTATGACGAGGCGATCGCGCTGCTCGGACGACGCGGGCTGCCCGTGCCCGCCGAGGGCGCGGCGCGGACGAGCCCCTCGCCCGCGGTCGAGGCGTGCTGGGCGACGGTCTATGCCGACCCCGATCGCTATTGGGACCTGTACGAACTCGCCGAAAAGCTGGTCGACCTGGAATATCACCTCCAGCTCTGGCGCTTCAGCCATTTGAAGACCGTCGAACGCGTCATCGGGTTCAAGCGCGGGACCGGGGGCAGCGCGGGCGTCCCCTATCTGGCCAAGGTGATCGAACAACGCTTCTTTCCCGAGCTGCTCGACGTTCGGACGAGCCTTTAGCGCGACGAAAATCGGGTATGCGGGCGGACATGACGCATATTTCATTTTGATATAACGTAACATCGGGTAGAGCGCCTCGCACTGCACCATTGTTCCGAGATTCGATGCCGATGTTAAAATTCGTCCTGCTGTCGTCACCCCTGCTGATCGCCGCGCCCCTGTCGGCGCAGACCGTCGCCGCGCCGCTCCAGACCAGCCCCCGATCGACCGGCGATACCGGCCAGCCGAAGGACATCGTCGTCACCGGCGCGCTCGAAACCAGCGAACGCGACGTGTTGCAGGGCACGTCGATTTTGTCGGGCGCGGAGCTGACGCGCCAGCTGCGCCCGACGCTGGGCGAAACGCTCGCGCGCCAGCCCGGCGTGTCGGCGACCTCGTTCGGCCCCAGCGCGTCGCGCCCGATCCTGCGCGGGTTTCAGGGCGATCGCATCCGCGTGCTGACCGACGGGATCGGATCGATCGACGTCAGCAACACCAGCGTCGATCACGCGGTCATCATCGACCCGCTGCTGGCCGAACGGATCGAGGTTTTGCGCGGGCCATCGGCGCTGCTGTTCGGATCGTCCGCGGTCGGCGGCGTCGTCAACGTCATCGACACGCGCATCCCCCGCACCGTGCCCGACAAGGGATATCGCCTGAACGGGATCGCCAATTACGGCAGCGCCGCGAACGAGAAATCGATCGGCAGCGCCGCCGACGTCGCGGTCGGCCAGCATCTGGTGCTGCACGCCGACGGATCGTATCTCAAGAGCAACGACCTGCGCACAGGGAATGGCTATATCCTGTCGCCCGCCGCGCGCGCCGCCGCGCTGAGCCAGGTCGGCCTGCCGCAGAACACGCCGGAACCGATCGATTTCGCCGCGTCCGCCGCGCTGCGCGACCGGTTGCCCAATTCGGCGGCGGAAACCTGGACCGCGGGCGTCGGCGCCGCGATCATCACCGACACGGGCAATCTGGGGATCAGCTACAGCCATTACGACAGCCTGTATGGCGTCCCCGTCCGCTATGCGACCGCGGTCGGCCAGGATCAGGAGGCACCCCGGCTCAGCGTCGTCCAGAACCGCGTCGACCTGCGCGGCGAGGTAAACGCCAACGGCGCGCTGATCGACAAGATCCGCGTCCGCATCGGCCAGGCGAGCTATCGCCATTTCGAACTGGCGCCCGACGGCAGCATCGGCACCGCCTTCTACAATAACGGGCTCGAAGGGCGGCTGGAGGTGATCCAGGCCAATCGCGGCGGCTGGACGGGCGCGAGCGGGGTCCAGTATTTCAACCGCCAGTTCGACGTCCGCGGCGACGAGGCGTTCCTGCCCCGCAACGAAACCAACCAGACGGGCCTCTTCACCGTCCAGCAATATAGCGCCGGGCCGTTGCGGCTGGAGGCGGGCGGACGCTATGAATCGACCGATCTGGCGGCGCGCACGCCGCTTGGCGACCTGCGCTTCTTCCGCGGGCAACGGCATTTCGGGGCGGTGTCGGGATCGGTCGGGGGCAGTTACGGCGTCACCGATACGGTGCGGGTCGGGCTCAACCTGTCGCACACCGAACGCGCACCGTCGGGCGAGGAACTCTTCGCCAATGGCGCGCATGCCGGCACACAGGCGTATGAACTGGGCAACCCCGATTTCAAGCTGGAAAAAAGCTGGGGGGCGGAGGCGACGCTGCATGCGCATGGCGACGGGTTCAGCGTCGATGCGTCGGCCTATTACAACCGCTTTTCGAACTATATCTCCGAAAACCAGGTCGCCGATGCGGTCTGCATCGCCGCCGCCGCGCCATCGGGGCGCGATGTCGGCTTCCCCTGTTTCCAATATCAGCAGCAGGATGCACGCTATTACGGGTTCGAGGCGGACGGATCGGTGCGGCTGGCGCGGCTGGGCGGCTATACCGTCAACGCCGACCTGCTCGGCGATTACGTCAACGCCAGCATCATCGACCAGTCGCCGATCCCGCGGATCCCACCCGCGCGCGTGCTCGGCGGGATCGAGGCGCAGGGCGATACCAGCAGCGCGCGGATCGAGGTCGAACATGTCTTCCCGCAGAACCGGATCGCGCCGTTCGAAACCCGCACCGACGATTATACGATGGTCAATGCGACGATCGGGCTGTCGCCGTTCGGGAAGGACAGCAAGACCAGCCTGTTGCTGAGCGCCAACAACCTCTTCGACGTCGTCGCGCGGCGGCATGCCAGCTTCCTCAAGGACTTCGCGCCGCTCGCCGGTCGCGACATCCGTTTGACGCTTCGGTTTGGCCTATGACCTTGCGACGCGCGCCGTAGAAGCCTAGCCGGTCTCTCGACACAGGAGAGATTCATATGGCCGGTATGGGAAAGTTCGACTGGGCAGACCCGTTTCTGCTCGACGATCAGTTGACCGAAGACGAACGCATGGTCCGCGACACCGCCGCGGCCTATGCGCAGGACAAGCTGGCGCCGCGGATCATCGACGCCTTTCAGCACGAGCACACCGATCCCGCGATCTTCCGCGAGATGGGTGAGCTCGGGCTGCTCGGCCCGACGATTCCGGAGGAATATGGCGGGGTCGGTGCCAGCTATGTCAGCTACGGCCTCGTCGCGCGGGAGGTCGAGCGGATCGACAGCGGCTACCGGTCGATGATGAGCGTCCAGTCGAGCCTCGTGATGTATCCGATCAACGCCTATGGATCGGAAGAGCAGCAGCGCAAATATCTGCCCAAATTGGCCAGCGGCGAATGGATCGGCTGTTTCGGGCTGACCGAACCCGATGCGGGCTCCGACCCCGGCGGGATGACGACCCGCGCGAAGAAGGTCGATGGCGGCTATGTCCTGTCGGGCGCGAAGACGTGGATTTCCAATTCGCCGATCGCCGACGTCTTCGTCGTCTGGGCGAAGAGCGATGCGCATGGCGACGGGATCCGCGGCTTCATCCTCGACCGCAGCATGACGGGGATCGAAACCCCCAAGATCGAGGGCAAGCTCAGCTTGCGCGCCAGCATCACCGGCATGATCATGATGGACGATGTCGAGGTCGGCGAGGACGCGCTGCTCCCCGATGTCCAGGGGCTGAAAGGGCCGTTCGGCTGTCTCAACCGCGCGCGCTACGGGATCAGCTGGGGCGCGCTCGGGGCGGCGGAATTCTGCTTCCACGCGGCGCGCCAATACGGCCTCGATCGTAACCAGTTCGGGACCCCGCTCGCCGGGCGGCAGCTCTATCAGAAGAAGCTCGCCGATATGGAGACCGAAATCGCGCTCGGGCTGCAGGCCAGCCTGCGCGTCGGGCGGCTGATGGACGAGGGGCGGTTCGCGCCCGAAATGGTCTCGATCGTCAAGCGCAACAATGTCGGCAAGGCGCTCGACATCGCGCGGATGAGCCGCGACATGCACGGCGGCAACGGCATCAGCGGCGAATATCAGGTCATGCGCCATCTGATGAACCTCGAAACGGTCAATACCTACGAAGGCGCGCACGACGTCCACGCGCTGATCCTCGGGCGCGCGATCACGGGCATCGCGGCGTTTTGACAGCCCGTCATTGCGAGCATCGCGAAGCAATCCAGGGCAGCGCGCGCGACTCTGGATTGCTTCGCTACGCTCGCAATGACGAAAAAGTGACGCTGATATGAGTGCTTCTCCCCCCCTCACCGGTATCAAGGTGATCGAACTCGCGCGGATCCTCGCGGGGCCATGGGCGGGACAGGTGCTCGCGGACCTTGGTGCGACGGTGACCAAGGTCGAATCCCCCGCGGGCGACGACACCCGGACCTGGGGCCCGCCCTGGGTAGAGAACCCCGATGGCAGCCGCGACGCCGCCTATTACCACGCGTGCAATCGCGGCAAATCGTCGATCGTCGTCGACTTCACGACGGCGGAGGGTCAACAGCGCGTCCGCGAGCTGATCGCCGACGCCGATGTCGTGATCGAGAATTTCAAGGTCGGCGGGCTCGCCAAATACGGGCTCGACTATGCCAGCCTGGCCGCGATCAACCCGCGGCTCGTCTATTGTTCGATCACCGGCTTCGGGCAGGACGGGCCCTATGCGCCGCGCGCGGGCTATGACTTCATCATCCAGGGGATGAGCGGGATGATGGACCTGACCGGCGAACCCGACGGTGCGCCGCAGAAGATCGGGGTGGCGATGGCCGACATCACCACCGGCCTCTATTCGGTGATCGCGATCCAGGCCGCGCTGCACCAGCGCGCCACGACCGGGCGCGGCCAGCATATCGACATGGCGCTGCTCGATTCGATGGTCGGCGTCCTCGCCAACCAGGCCGCGAATTATTTCGCGAGCGGCGTCACCCCGCCCCGCGTCGGCAACGCGCATATGAACGTATCGCCCTATGCGGTGTTCGAAACGAGCGACGGCTGGTTCATCCTCGCGGTCGGCAATGATGCGCAATTCCGCCGGTTCTGCACCGTCGCCGGGATCGACGCGCGGCCCGAATGGTCGACCAACGCGGGCCGCCTCGAACACAAGCCGGCGCTCTTCGCGCGGATCACCGCGGCGACCAAGGGCTTCGCGCGCGACGACCTGCTCGACCGGCTCGAGGCGGTCGGGGTCCCCGCCGGGCCGATCAACACCGTCGAACAGGCGCTGACCGATCCGCAGGTCATCGCGCGCGGGATGGTGACGCCGGGCGCGCGGATCGACGGGCTGCGCACCCCGATCCGCTTTTCCGACGCGACGCTGGCGACAGGCCGCCCCGCGCCGCAGCTCGGCGAAGAACGCCCCTGACCAAGCTGCCATAACTTTTGTTGTGGCAGCGTCCGTGCGCGCCTATCCTCGCGCGCAACAGAGAGGACACGCGCAGCATGACCACCCCCCCGCTCCACGGCATCCGCATCGTCGAAATGGCGGGCATCGGCCCCGGCCCGTTCTGCGGCATGATGCTGGCCGATCATGGCGCGGAGGTGATCCGGATCGATCGCGCGCGCGGCGGCGGCGTCACGATCGACGCGAAGGACCCGCTGCTCCGCAACCGCAAATCGATCGCGATCGACCTCAAGACGGCGGCGGGGATCGCCGCGGTCAAGCGCATCGTCGCAACCGCCGATGGCCTGATCGAGGGGTTCCGCCCCGGGGTGATGGAGCGGCTCGGCCTCGGCCCCGACGTGCTGCTCGCCGCCAACCCGCGCCTCGTCTATGGTCGCATGACCGGCTGGGGCCAGACCGGGCCGATGGCGCACGAACCCGGCCACGACATCAACTATATCGCGATCTCGGGCGCGCTCCACGCCTATGGCCGCGCGGGCGAAGCGCCGACGCCGCCGATCAACATGGTCGGCGATTTCGGCGGCGGGGCGATGATGCTGGCGTTCGGGATGCTCGCCGGGCTGCTCCACGCGGGCAGGACCGGTGAGGGACAGGTCGTCGATGCGGCGATGACCGATGGATCGGCGCTGCTGATGAGCATGATCTGGGGCTTTCGCGGGATGGGCCGCTGGTCGCCGACGCGCGGCACCAACCTGCTCGATACCGGGGCGCATTTCTACGACACCTACGAAACGTCGGACGGCAAATACATCTCGCTCGGCGCGATCGAGCCGCAATTCTATGCCGAATTCCGCGCCGTCATGGGGCTCGACGACGATGCCTGGACCGCGCAGATGAACCCGGCCAGCTGGGGGCCGCTCAAGGCCGAACTGGCGACGCGGTTCAGGGCGCAGACCCGCGACCATTGGGTCGCCGCGTTCAAGGGGCATGAGGTGTGTTTCGCCCCCGTGCTCGATTTCGACGAAGCGCTCGCCGACGATCACAACCGCGCCCGCGGCACCTTCGTCGCGGCGGGCGGGGTCACCCAACCCGCCCCCGCCCCGCGCTATTCGGTGAGCGGGACGGTAGCGCCGGTAATGGCCACCGACCGCCACGACGCCGCGCTGCTCGCCGATCTGGGGTTCTCGACCGACGAGATCGCCGCGTTAGGCCATTAGGCGCCGGGGATTTTCGGGGCAGGCCGTAGCGCGTAGATGCCATAGGCCAGGATGACCGCGTAACACGCCGCGGGCAGCGACAACGCAAAGTGCAGGCTGGCCGATGCATCGGCCAGCGCCCCAGTGAGATAGGGAATGATCGCGCCGCCGACGATCGCGGTCGCGATCACCCCCGATCCTTCCGCCGCGCGCTTGCCCAGCCCTTCGCTCGCGAGGCTAAAGATCGTCGGGAACATGATCGAATTCATCAGCCCGATCGCGAGCAATGCCCAACCCGAGATCGCGCCCTGGCTATTGGCCGAAATCAGGATCAGCGCGATCGACCCCGTCGCCGCCGCCGCCAGCACCTTGCCCGGCGACACCTTGTTCAGCACATAGGCACCGATGAACCGGCCCAGCAGCGCGCCGCCCCAGTAGAAGGGCACGTGCTTGCCCGCGGCGACATCGCTGATCCCCATGACGCTCGGCTGCATCAGGTAATTGACGATCAGCGACCCGATCGTGACCTCCGCCCCGACGTACAGGAAGATGCACGCCGTCCCCATCGCGAACCGCGGCCATTTGAGCAGCGTCAGCCCGTGGAAGATGCTGCCGTCCTGATCCTGCGCCTCGTTCAGGCGATTGCGCCGGGTCCACACGACCGCCGCGACGACCAGCAGCGCGATCGCCAGGCCGATATAGGTATGGACGATCGTCCGCGACGATTCGACGCGATACGCGCTCAACGCCTCCCCCGTCAGCGTCGAGACATCGACCGTGGCGAGCCCGCCCAGGATCAGCGCCGACCCGACATAGGGAAAGATCGTCGTGCCGAGCGAATTGAACGCCTGCGCAAAGGTCAGGCGGCTCGAGGCGGAGCGCGGATCGCCCAGCGCCGAAATCAGCGGATTGGCGACGACCTGGACCACCGTGATCCCGGCCCCCAGCACGAACAGCGCGACGAGGAACAGCGCGAACGTCGCATTGGCCGCCGCGGGGATGAACAACAGGCACCCGACCGTCATCGTCACCAGCCCGATCGAGGCGGTGCGCATATAGCCCGCCTTGCGCACGATCGCCGCGGCGGGAATCGAAAACAGGGCATAGGCGAGGAAGAAGGCCGACTGGACCAGCATCGACGTCGCATGATCGAGCCGGAACAGGTCGCGCATCTTGGGGATGATGATGTCGTTTAGCGACGTGATCCCGCCGAAGATGAAGAACAGCGCGAACACGAAGACGCGCAGGTCGGGGGCGTCATAGCCATGCTGGGCATCGCCCGCCGCGGCGGCATCGGTCGGGCCGGTGGTATCGACGTGCATCACCATGGAAATTCGGCCCTTGTCGCAGTGTCGATCGCCGCATAATCCGCGATCGCGGCGGCTGGCAATCCCGGCGGCGACCGGGCCGCGTCATATCTGGTGGATCGATCCCCCCGGTTGCGCCTATGGCGGGTGCCGTGACCCGCTTTACCGTCAACAACCAGCCGGTCGAATATCGGCTCGATCCCGCCACCCCCCTGCTGTGGGCGCTGCGCGATGCGTCGAACCTGACGGGGACCAAATTCGGGTGCGGGACGGGGCATTGCGGGGCCTGCACGGTCGATATCGATGGCGCCGCGGTACGATCCTGCACCGTGTCGATCGCGCAGGTCGAGGGCAGTTTCGTCACCACGATCGAGGGGTTGTCGCGCGACCGGACCCACCCGCTCCAGCTCGCCTTCATCGCCGCCAACGTGCCGCAATGCGGGTTCTGCATCCCCGGCATCATCATGGCGGCGGCGGCGTTGCTGAAACGCAACCGCGACCCCGACGACGACGCGATCCGCGCGGCGATCACCAACATCTGCCGATGCGGGGTCTATCCGCGGCTGGTCGATGCGATCCAGCAGGCGGCGCGCGCGGCACGGGGCGACGAAACGATTCCCGCCGGTGCGCGCCCCGGCATCGATCCCGCCGACGCCGCCCGCGTCGTCCCGGCGCTGGTCCCGCCCCGCGACTGATCCTGGCGCGACGGCCCCGGCGAAAGCTGTCGGATCGCTGACAGATGAATTCAGCTTTCACTCAACGGCGAGTCGGCAAAAGCATGTCACCATCGGGGTCGGCACGTGCGCCGACGGGTTGAGGAACTGACCATGAAGACCGTGATCAAGGCATTGCTGGCGGCCACCGCGCTCCTGCCCGCAGGCGCCATCGCGCAGGACGCCAACTGGCAGGGCCGCGCCGAAATGCGCGCCAACCGTGGCGGTGATCGGGGCGGCGACCGGAGTGGCGACCGCAGTGGCGACGGGCAGCAGCGCGGCCAGCGCGAGCCGCAGGTTGCCGCAGACCTGAACGTCCAGCGCGACGCCGACCGGCAGGACCGGCCCCAGCGTGATGGCAGCCAGCGCGGCCAGTGGCGCGGGCAGGCGAATACGCAGGTCGACGCGCCCCGTCCCGCCACCGCCTATCAGCAACCGCAGCAGGTCGCGCCGCAGGATATCCAGCGCAACCAATATCGCGACCGCCGCGACGATCGCGGTAACCCGGGCTATCGCGGGGATCGCACCGACGGCGGCTATCGCGGGGACCGTCCGGATCGCCCCGATCGAGCGGATCGCCCCGATCGCCCCGATCGTTATGCCAATGGCGCCGCCGCGGTACGCCGGTATCAGGACGATCGTGGCGACATCGCACGCGGGCGGCAGGATCGGCCGGGCTGGCAGGGCGATCGCGGCGCGGCGCAGCGCTACGGCTATCGCAACGATGGCCGCCAGGGCACGAACCGGGGCGTGTGGAGCCGCGACTGGCGCGGCGACAACCGCTATAACTACACCAGCTATCGCACCGCGAACCGCGGCGCCTATCGCCTGCCGCGCTATTACGCGCCGCCGGCGTGGGGCCAGGGGTATCGCCGGTTCGGCATCGGGGTGACGCTGTCGTCGTTCCTGTGGGACCAGAATTACTGGATCCAGGAACCCTACAGCTATCGCCTGCCCGATGCCTACGGCCCCTATCGCTGGGTCCGCTATTACGACGACGCGCTGCTCGTCGATATCCGCACCGGGCGGATCGTCGATAGCGTCTACGGCATCTTCTACTAAGCGTTTCGTCCGGTCGGGCGGCGGCGGGAAACCGTCGCCCGATTGACGGGGTCAGAAGCGACTTGTGTTTCGGCGGGTCGCTTGCCAGATCATCCCGGCATGTTCGGTCGCAGGAAATACAAGGCCACCGGTGCCGACAAGACCCGCGAGGGCTTCGGCGCGCAGGTCGCGGCACGGCTCGATGCCGATCCCCGGATGGTGAAGGCCGACCTGCCCGCCGCGCAAATCTATTATTGCCTCGATTTCCTCGACGCCGCGCAATGCGGCACGCTGGTCGCGATGATCGACGCGCACCGCCGCCCTTCGACGCTGCTGACCAACAAGGCGGGCGCAGGGTTCCGCACCAGCGAAAGCTGCGACATGGCGCGCCACGATCCCGCGGTGCAGCCGATCGACGAATCGATCGCCGCCGCGCTCGGGATTCCCCCCGACCATGGCGAGACGATGCAGGGGCAACGCTATGCCCCCGGCCAGCAATTCCGCGCGCATCACGATTATTTCCACGATGGCGAAAGCTATTGGGAGGCGATGAAGAAATCGGGCGGCCAGCGGACGTGGACCGCGATGACCTATCTCAACGACGTCGATGAAGGCGGCGCGACCTGGTTCCCCCAGGCCGGGATCAAGATCCTCCCGCGCCGCGGCATGTTGCTCGCCTGGAACAACATGAACCCTGATGGCAGCCCCAATATGCTGACGCTCCACGAAGGCATGGCGGTGGTCGAGGGCACCAAATATATCGTCACCAAATGGTTTCGCGAACGGCCCTGGATCACCGCCTGATCGTTGTGGTGGGACGCGCCGCCCCCGCCCCTCTTCCCGCTCCGCTGCCTCGCGCGACCCCGCGTCGTCCGATGGCGCTGCCGTCCGCATTGCCTCGCGCCGACAAAGGGGTAAGACCCGCAGCCATGGCCCCCGTCCTCAACGTCACCCGATCGATCCTGGGCCAGCCGTGGCGCTGGCGGGCGCTGGCCGCCGATGGGCGGGAGGGGTTCGGGACCGACGATCTGGTGACGCAATTGCTGCTCGCGCGCGGTTGTTCGCGCGACGCGCTCGACGATACGCGCGCGCCGTCGATCCGCGCCTTCATGCCCGATCCGTCGATCTTCCGCGATATGGACCGCGCCGCCGCCCGGTTGGCCGATGCGGTCGAGGCACGCGAAAACATCGCGATCTTCGGTGATTACGACGTCGATGGCGCGACCTCCGCGGCGCTGCTGATCCTGGTGCTGCGCGATCTGGGGATCGAGGCACGCCCCTATATTCCCGACCGGATGCTGGAGGGTTATGGCCCCACCGCGCCCGCGCTGCTGAAGCTGGCGCAGGAGGGCGCATCGCTGATCGTGACCGTCGATTGCGGCGCGCAGGCGTTCGAGGCGCTCGCCGCCGCGCATGAGGCGGGGATCGCGATGCTGGTCGTCGATCATCACAAATGCACCGCCGACCTGCCGATCGCGCATGCGCTGGTCAATCCGAACCGGCTCGACGAGGATGCGGGCGCGGCGCACGGCCATCTCGCCGCGGTGGGCGTCTGTTTCCTGCTCGCCGCCGCGCTCGTCCGCACCTTGCGCGCGCGCGGCTTCTTCGCGGATCGCGCCGAACCCAGATTGATCGACCTGCTCGACATCGTCGCGCTCGGCACCGTGGCGGACGTCGCGCAACTGCGCGGGCTCAACCGTGCCTTCGTCGCGCAGGGGCTGAAGGTTATGGCGCAGCGCAAGAATATCGGCGTCGCCGCGCTGATCGAGGCATCGCGGCTGACCCGCGCGCCGACGTGCAGCGACCTGGGCTTCGCGCTCGGCCCGCGGATCAACGCGGGCGGGCGGGTCGGCAAATCCGATCTCGGCGTCCGGTTGCTGACGACCCGCGATCCCGACGAAGCGCGCGCCATCGCCGCCGAACTCGACGCGCTCAACGACCAGCGCCGCGCGATCGAGGGCGACGTCCAGCTTCAGGCCGATGCGATGGTCGCCCCCGACCGCCGGGTCGCGGTCGTCGCGGGCCATGGCTGGCACGCGGGGGTCATCGGCATCGTCGCGGGACGGCTCAAGGAGAAACTCGGTCGCCCCGCGATCGTCATCGCGATCGACGAACACGGCGTCGGCAAGGGGTCGGCGCGCTCGATCCCCGGCGTCGACCTGGGCGCCGCGATCCTCGCCGCGAAGGAACAGGGGCTGATCGCGGCGGGCGGCGGCCATGCGATGGCGGCAGGGCTGACGATCGCGGCGGACGCGATCCCCGCGCTCGCCGATTTCCTCGAGGAACGGCTGGGCGCGGCGATCGATCGCGCCCGCGACGACCGCGCGCTCGTCCTCGACGCGGTGCTCGCGACCGGCGGGGTCAACCCCGCGCTGGTCGATTCGCTCGAAGAGGGCGGACCCTATGGCATGGGCTGGCCCGCTCCCCGGATCGCCGCGGGGCCGGTGCGGATCATCAAGGCCGATGTCGTCGGCAACGGCCATGTCCGCATCATCGCCAGCGGCGGCGACGGCCCCAGCCTGAAGGCGGTCGCCTTCCGCGCCGCCGACACCCCGCTCGGCCAGGCGCTGCTCGGCGCCGCCCCGCATCGCCGCCTGTGGCTGGCGGGCCGCGTCAAGATCGACGATTGGGGCAGCCGCCCCGCCGCCGAGATGCATCTGGAGGACGCCGCCTGGGCCGACTGACCCGGTCGGGGGGCGTGGGGACGCGCCGTGGAGAAAAGGCGCGGTCACAAAAAGTCGTACCGACAATGCGGATAGCGGCTTGACCCCCCCGCCCCCTTCGCCTAGTCGACGCCCCGCTGGCCCCTTCGTCTAGTGGTTAGGACGCGGCCCTTTCACGGCTGAAACACGGGTTCGAGCCCCGTAGGGGTCACCAGCTTTCACAACGGCTTCGCTACCGAGAAATCGTCTTCGGACGATTTTTCGGTGTTGCCCCGATCCTATACGCCGTTGGACGGCCGTAGACGGCGGCGTTGTAGCGCAAATCATCGACCAGTGACCGAAGCCCTCGCCGAGGCCGCTTGGCGGCAGCCGCGGGCGCAATGCCGCGGCGACACTATCAACGCGGCGCTCCTGTCGACCTTCCCCCGGCTCAATGCATGAGCAGGACCGGGACGGATGCCCTCTCGATCATCTCCTCCGTGACGCCGCCCAGAATCACTTCGCGCAACCGCGAACGCCCAAATGCGCCGACGACCATCAGATCGGCATGCTTGTCCGCCGCAAGGCGCATCAGCGCCTCGGCCTCCTTCCCCGCGCCCGAGGTCGTCCCCGCCCGCGTCACGCGGAACCCGTGACGAACCAGATGCGTCGCGATCGCCGTAGCGGGCGTGGCGTCATCCGCGGCAGGCTCGGTCGCGGGCGCCGGATTGACCGACCCGACCACGATGTCGCTGCCCGGATCGAGCGAGGGCAAGACGGCCTGCACCGCGCGTGTCGCCTCCGCACTGTCGTTCCAGCCGATCAGCGTGCGCGCGAACGAGGGGATCGTCGCATCCGGCAGCAACAGGACCGGTCGCCCCGATCCGAGCAGCACGCTTTCGATGATGCGACGCCTGAGCCAGCCGTCGCCCCACGTCGACCGAGGGCCGAAAACAGTCATGTCGGCGTAGCGGGTCAACGCCCCGGCCTGGTCGAGCAAGCTGTGGAGCGGCTGGAGCACGACGGTGACCGCCGTCGAACATTCGTCTGACGACGCGCGCGCGCGAACCGACTTTTCCTTCGCGACGAGTTCGTCTTCATACCCGTCGAGCAGGATGAACGGCGGATATCCCATCGTCGCATAGGCTGGAACCGGTACGGGTGAGGCGATGGCGATCGTCAGATGGGCATCGTGGCGCCGGGCCAGCCTGCACGCGGCATCGACGATTGCCGTATCGCCCGTTTCGCGGTCGACGATCAGCAGCAAGTCCTTGATCACGTGAATTACTCCCAAGAGCGATGGGGAGGATCCTACTGTCGCCGAGGCGCACGGGCTGCTGCGGAGTAATACGTAACGTGCCCCTATTGGCCGCCACCAGCCACGTAGTTGCCGATAGTGTTCGCGGGCGGCGGCGGCGCATAATCAGATTATCCCAGGTTAGGAACCGCCATGATGATGTCCATTCAACTCGATCGGTCGAATCACGTCGCCGCCGCGCCGCCGACGACGATGCCCGACGACCACGCATCGATCGACGCCGAGCGTCGGTATCTCACGCAGCGGGCCAGTGGCGAATTGCGGGCAACGCTGAACGCGGCGGGGATCGAGGCTGAAATTGCGCATAACATGCTGACTCGCGCGTATCTGGCGCGCTGCAACGCGTGCGCCGAAGCGCGAACGACGATGTGTCTCGATTGCCGATTCGAACATGTGTGCAACGCCGCCGTCGGTGACGCCGCGATCGTCCATGCCGACCGGATATGGCCGTCGTCGCCTGCCCGGGTCACCGCGGTTGCCAACTGACGCGGCGCGCTAACACCATTCATTCTCGTGGAGGAATCAGATGGCGATCAGATGGCTTGGTGCGCTTGCCCTGCTGGCGCTTGCCGTATCGATGTGGCCGTTGACGCACGACATCAGACGTGACTTCTGGATGCTCGTCGTGACGCAGCTGCAACCTGGCCGATAGGCCGGATCACGCCGCTTTCGGGTCGGCGGGACTGACGATCCCCCATATGGCCATGAACAGCGCCGCGATCACGGGACCGACGACGAAGCCGTTGAACCCCAGGAGTTCGAACCCGCCCAGCGTCGCGATCAGCACCACGTAATCGGGCATGCGCGCATCGCGTCTCACCAGGATCGGGCGCACGATATTGTCGACGCTGCTGATGACGAAAAACCCGGCGGCGGCCAGTACGACACCCTGCCACAACGATCCGCTGATCAGCAGGTACAGCGCCAGCGGTACCCAGACCAACCCCGTCCCGATCGCGGGGAATAGCGAGAATACCCCCATCGCGACGCCCCACAGCAGCGCACCGGGCACGCCGATCGCCCAGCACACGATCCCACCGGTCGCCCCCTGCAGGATCGCGACGATCAGGCTGCCCTTGATCGTCGCGCGAACCACCGTGACGAACTGGGCGAACAGGATCGTTCGATGCGCGCGCGCCAGCGGCAAGGCCCGTTCGATCCGGGCGACCAGCGGCTTGCCGTCTCTCAACAGGAAGAAGGTCAGATACAGCATGACGCCGGTCGCGAGGAAGAACCCGAGCGTGCCCTGGCCCACCCCGACGATCCGAGCGGCAACCGACTGGTAACTGGTGGCGAACCAGTCGGTGATCGTCGCGCGCAGACCGGTAACGTCGCCCAGCCCGATATCGACGAGCCACCGCTGCACCCACTGCGGCAAGCCCGCCTGCGCCGCCACGAACGCCCGTCCGGGATCGCCCTGCCCGCCTTGCAGCCGCGCATAGACGGCGGCGGCTTCACCCAGCAATGCGGCGGCGAGCAGCATGGCGGGAACGACGACGACCGCGACGATCACCGCCGATGTCACCAGTGCGGCGGTATTGCGCCGCCCCGGCATCGCGCGCAGCAGCCGGACATTGAGCGGATCGAAGAGGATGGCGGCGATCACCGCCCACAGGATCGCGCCCCAGAACGGCGCGATCAGCCAGAGAAACGCCAGCGTGATCACCGCCGCCAGCGCTGGCACGACGACGCGCGATCGGGCGGGAACCTCGTCGATCACGCCGGTCGCGATTTTGTGGTCGCGATGCCGTCGACAAGGCGGCGCACGACCGGTTTGCCCAATTCCAGCACCACCAGCAGCGCAAGCCCCAGGCCGATGGCAAGCCCCATGTCGGTCCATGCGATCGATCCGAATTTGAGCAGTGCCTGCGCCCGCGGTACCGACAGGATCAATGTCGTCACGAGCGCGATTCCCGCGACGACATAACGCAGCGCGGCGTTGTGCCGGACGAACGCATCCCCCAGCGACGCCGTGAACGACCGGTTGACGAGGATCAGCGCGACGATCGCGGCGATCAGCGCGAAGAAGATGAGCGCGCGCAGCTCCGGCTCTGCCATCCCCAACCGGCTTTCGACGAGGAGGACGGTGGCCAGCATCGCGAACGCGAGCCCGCCCTGGAGCACGCTCCACGCGATCATCGGGAGCGAGAACAGCGATTCCGCCGGGTCCCGCGGCGGGCGGCGCATGACGTCGGCCTCCTCCCGCTCCGCCTCGAACACCAACGCGCAGACGGGGTCGATCACCATTTCGAGCAGCGCGATATGGATCGGGCCGAACAGGATCGGCAGGCCGACGACGAGCGGCAACAGCGCGAGACCCGCGATCGGGACATGCACCGCAAAGATGAACGCCATCGCCTTGCGGATATTGTCATAGATCCGCCGCCCGAGCTTTACCGACCGGACGATCGCGCCGAAATCATCGTCGATCAGCACCATCGCCGCGGCTTCGCGCGCGACGTCGGTGCCGCGTTTGCCCATCGCGATGCCGATGTGCGCGGCCTTTAGCGACGGCGCATCGTTGACGCCGTCGCCGGTCATCGCCACGACATCGCCGCGCGCCTTATAGGCCTGGACGATCCGCGGCTTCTGTTCGGGCATGATCCGCGCGAAGACGGTGACGGTGTCGAGCCGCGCGGCCAGCGCGGCCGCGTCCATCGCGTCGAGATCGGCACCGGTCAGCACGTCGGCGTCGGCGATGCCCGCTTCGGTCGCGATCGATCGCGCGGTCGCCGCATAATCGCCCGTGATCATCACGACGCGCAAGCCTGCGGCCCGGCAATCGGCGACCGCCGCAGCGACGCCTCGGCGCAGCGGATCGGCGAGGCCGACCAACCCCGCCAGCGTGTAGCGATAGTCATGCTGCGTCGCGCGCCAGTCCCGGTCGGGCGGCGTCGCGCTGGCCACCGCGAGCACCCTTATCCCGCGCGCCGCCATCGTCTCGACCGCCGCCATCAGCGCGGCCTGCCGATCCGGCGACAGGCCGCATAGCCCACCAATCGCCTCGGGCGCGCCCTTGGCCGCGATCGTCAGCGTGCCGTCATCGTCCCAGACATTCGACATCGCGAGCAGATCGGGCCGCAGCGCATAGCCGTGGATCAGCGTGCCGACGCCGTCCGCATCCCCCGCCGTGTCGCGCGCGGCATGGAGCGCCACCTCCATCGGATCGCTCGGCTCGACCGCGCTGGCACGCGCGGCGATGGCGATCAGCGGACGGTAGAGCGACGCCGTCGGCTGGTCGGCAGCGATGGCTGCGGCTTCCCCCGACGGCAGCCACACCGCGGCGAGCGACATGCGGTTTTCGGTCAGCGTTCCCGTCTTGTCGGTGCACAGCACGGTCGCCGATCCCAGCGTCTCGATCGCGGCGGCGCGGCGCGTCAGGACGCCGACCTTGCCGATCCGCCACGCCCCCATCGCGAGGAAGACGGTGAGGACGACCGGAAATTCCTCCGGCAGCATCGACATGCCGATCGCGATCCCCGCCAGCGCGGCCTCGATCCACCCGCCCCGCAGCAACCCGAACAGCAATACGACGAGCAGCGCGACCAGCGTCCCCCCGATCGCACACCAGGTCACGATCCGCGTCGTCTCGCGGCGCAGTCGCGGTGCCTCGGTATCGAGCGCGCCGAGCGATTGGCCGATCCTCCCGATCTCACTGCGAGATCCCGTGGCCAGCACCCGCGCGATCCCGCTGCCCCGCGCGACGAGCGATCCCGAATAGACATGCGGTTGCCCATCGCCGCCGGGGCGGTGCGGCGCATCGGTCGCATCCGCCGGTGCCGCGACCTTGCCGACAGGCAGCGATTCCCCCGTCAGCAGCGATTCATCGGTCTGAAGGTCGGCGGCCTCGACCAGCAGCGCATCCGCCGCGACGCGGTCCCCCTGCGACAGGACGATCAGATCGCCCTCGACGACAGCGCGTCCCGGAACCAGCATGCGCGCGCCATCGCGGATGACGAGCGCGCGCGGCGCGGACAGATCGCGCAGCGCCTCCAGCACATGTTCGGTCCGCGTCTCCTGGACGACCGTCACGACGATCGAAAAGGTCGCAAAGCCGAGCAGGATGAGCGCTTCGGTGCGATCACCGAGCAACAGATAGGCGACACCGCCCGCCATCAACAGCGCCAGCATCGGTTCGCGCAGCACGCCGATCGCGATCCGGACCATCGATCGTTGCCCCGCGCGCGGCAATTCGTTCGGCCCGTCGCGCGTCAAGGCGATCGCGGCCGCGGCGGCGGTCAGCCCCGAACGAGGCGGCGCGACGCCATCGTCGCGATCAAGGGGAACCGACGCGCGCGACCCGATCGTCATCGCGCGTCATCGCGGCGGGATGACGACCGCCCGGCTGGCGCCCTGGCCCCATCGCCCATCGGCGCCGCAAGGCTTCTCAATGGCGGTCCCTGTCCATCACCAGCGCCCATGCCGCGACAAAATCGCGCAGGAACCGATCCCCGCCGTCGTCGGACGCATAGGCCTCCGACACCGCGCGCAGTTCGGAATTCGATCCGAACACCAGGTCGACCGGCGTCGCGGTCCATCGGGCGGCTCCGGTCTTCCGGTCGGTTCCCTCATAGAGCCCGGGCGTCTTGCCGGATTTCGACCAGATTGTTCCCATGTCGAGCAGGTTGACGAAAAAGTCGTTCGTCAATGTCCCTGGACGAGCGGTCAGGATCCCGTTGCGCGACCCATCGGTATTGGCGTTCAGCGCGCGCATCCCGCCGACCAACACCGTCATCTGGGGCACGGTCAGATCCAGCAGATCGGCGCGCTCGACGAGCATTTGCGCGGGCGACAGGCGGCTGTCCGCTGCGTAATAATTGCGAAATGCGTCTGCCTTCGGTTCCAGCGGCGCGAACGAGGCGGCATCGGTCTGCGCCTGCGTGGCATCGACCCGTCCAGCGCTGAACGGCACCGTGACGTCCTTCCCCGCCAGCTTCGCCGCCTGCTCGATCCCGGCATTTCCGCCCAGCACGATCAGGTCGGCGAGCGACACCTGCTTGCCACCGCGGTGATCGCTATTGAACGCGGTCCTGATCGTATCGAGCTTTGCCAGCACGCCGCGCAGTTCCGCCGGATTATTCGCAAGCCACCCGATCTGCGGCTCCAGCCGGATGCGCGCGCCGTTGGCGCCGCCACGACCATCGCTATTCCGGTAACTGGCTGCCGACGCCCAGGCGGTCCTGACCAATTGGGGCACCGTCAGCCCCGACGCGATGATGCGGGTCTTCAGCGCGGCGATGTCGCCCGCGTCGATCGGCGCATAATCCGGCGTGGGCAGCGGGTCCTGCCAGATGAACGCCTGTTTGGGGACGTCCTTGCCCAGGTACCGCGTCCGCGGCCCCATGTCGCGATGCGTCAGCTTGAACCAGGCCCGACCGAAGGCATCGGCGAACAACTGCGGGTTTTCGCGAAAGCGCAGCGCGATCACGCGATAGGCGGGGTCCTGCTTCAACGCGATATCTGTGGTGAACATCATCGGCGCATGCCTGACCCCGGCGAGGTGCGCGTCGGGCACCAGACCCTTTGCGGTCGGGTCGCTCGGCTCCCATTGCACCGCGCCCGCCGGGCTCTTGGTCTTGACCCAGTCGAAACGGAACAGATTATCCAGATATTGGGTCGTGAAGGCGATCGGGTTCGACGTCCACGCCCCCTCCAGGCCACTGCTCACCGTGTCTTCCGCATTGCCTTTCCCGCAACCATTCTTCCACCCCAGCCCCTGTTGCTCGATCGGCGCGGCGGTCGGCTCCCGCCCGACGCACTTGCCGGGTTCGTGGGCGCCATGGGCTTTGCCGAACGTGTGCCCGCCCGCGATCAGCGCGACGGTTTCCTCGTCATCCATCGCCATGCGCGCGAAGGTATCGCGCGTATCCCTGGCGGCGGCGATCGGGTCCGGATTGCCATTCGGCCCCTCAGGATTGACGTAGATCAACCCCATCTGGACCGCGGCCAGCGGCTTCTCCAGATGATGGTCGCCGCTGTAGCGCTGATCGGCGAGCATCTTGTTCTCGGGGCCCCAATAGACGGTATCGGGTTCCCAATCATCGACCCGACCACCGGCGAAGCCGATCGTCTTGAACCCCATCTGCTCCAGCGCGACCGTTCCGCTGAGCTCGATCAGGTCCGCCCAGGACAGTTTGGCACCGTATTTCTGCTTGATCGGCCAGATCAGGCGGCGCGCCTTGTCCAGGCTGAAGTTGTCGGGCCAGCTGTTCAGCGGCTCGAACCGCTGCTGCCCGCCACCGGCACCACCGCGCCCATCCGCGATGCGATAGGTGCCCGCGCTGTGCCACGCCATCCTGACGAAGAATGGCCCGTAATTGCCGTAGTCCGCCGGCCACCAGCTCTGCGACGTCGTGAGTACCTTGGCGATATCCGCCTTCACCGCGTCCAGATCGAGCGTGTCGAACGCGGCGGCATAGTCGAAGCCTGCGCCCAGCGGGTTGGATTGCGGCGATTCCTGCCGCAACGGGCTGAGGTCTAGCCGGTCGGGCCACCAGTCCTTGTTGCTCATGCTGCGACCGGGCTCGGTCGTTTGGGCGAACGCCGGCATCGCGGACGTCGCAAATAGCCAGGCGGACAAGGCAACGACGAATCTGGCACGCGTATTGGACATATGAGGCTCCGATAAAGAACCGAGGCCAGCGATGGCATCGTGCACACCAACCCGCGCCGGTCTGCGTGATCTTCCAACCCCGCGACAACGAAGACATTGGCTACGGCGTGACCGGGACAGGCGACAGGATCGGAAACTACCTATCCCTGGACTAAGGCCGATGCTCCCGCCCCTCGCATGACCCTGTCCCGGCGGGGGACTGTCGCTGCGCAGGCGAAACCGCTACCGGGGCGGCATGACCCATGACATCCACATCATCGGCGGCGGGCTCGCCGGATCGGAAGCCGCCTGGCAATTGGCCGAAGCGGGGCACAAGGTGCGCCTGTCCGAAATGCGCGGCAGCGGCGAGGGCACCGCGGCGCACAAGACCGACGGGCTTGCCGAACTCGTCTGTTCGAACAGCTTCCGCTCCGACGATGCCGAAAGCAATGCGGTCGGCCTGCTGCATCAGGAAATGCGCACGCTGGGATCGCTGATCATGCGCGAGGCGGATCGGACGCGTGTTCCCGCCGGGTCCGCGCTGGCGATGGACCGCGACCTGTTTTCGGACGGCGTCACCGCCGCGATCGAGGGGCATCCGAATATCACGCTGGTGCGCGAACGGATCGACGTCCTGCCCGATGGCCCGACCATCGTCGCCACCGGCCCGCTGACCGCGCCCGCGCTGGCCGAGGGGATCGGCGCGGCGACCGGCAAGGACGCGCTCGCCTTCTTCGACGCGCTCGCCCCGATCGTCCATCGCGATTCGATCGACATGGACATCGCCTGGTTCGCCAGCCGCTGGGACAAGGGCGAGACCAAGGATTACATCAACTGCCCGATGGACAAGGACCAGTATCTGGCGTTCCACACCGGGCTGGTCGAGGGCGAGAAGACCGAATTCAAGGAATGGGAAAAGGACACGCCCTATTTCGACGGCTGTATGCCGATCGAGGTGATGGCGGAACGCGGGGTCGACACGCTGCGCTACGGCCCGATGAAGCCGGTGGGGCTCGACAATCCCAGGACCGGGCGTTGGCCGCATGCCGTCGTCCAGTTGCGGCAGGATAATGCGCAGGGCAGCTTGTGGAACATCGTCGGGTTCCAGACGAAGCTGAAACATGCCGAACAGGTGAAGCTGTTCCGCACCATCCCGGGGCTCGAAAACGCCGAATTCGCGCGGCTGGGCGGGCTGCATCGTAACACCTTCATCCGCTCGCCCGAATTGCTCGACGCCACCCTGCGATTGAGATCGCGCCCCAACATCCGGTTCGCGGGCCAGATCACCGGGTGCGAAGGCTATCTGGAAAGCGCGTCGATCGGGATGCTGGCGGGCCGGTTCGCCGCGGCGGAACTGTCGGGGCAGGCGCTCGCCCCCTTGCCGCTGACGACCGCGCTCGGCGCGCTGCTCGGCCATATCACCGGGGGGGCCGAGGCGGCGACCTACCAGCCGATGAACGTCAATTTCGGGCTGTTCCCGCCGGTCGCGGGGAAGAAGAAGGCGGATCGCAAGCGCGCCTATACCGACCGCGCACGCGCCGCGCTGGCCGACTGGCTCAGCTCTCCTCTTCGGGCGGACGCGCCGTCGGTGGCGGACATTTCGCCCGAACCGGCGCTTTCCGTTTGACCGCGGTGGTCGCGAATTCGGTCGCGGACATCGCACCCGACTTGTCGCGATCGGCGTCGGCGAACTTCGTCGTCGCCTTGATCGCCCATTCGTCGAACGACAAGCGCCCGTCATGGTCGGTGTCGAGCTTCGCGAACGCCTTGCGCCGCTGCATCAGATATTCCTCGCGCGTGATCCTGCCGTCGCGATCCTTGTCGTAACGGTTGAACCGTTTCTGTTCGCGGGTCGCGGGCAGTGCCTCTGGCGCGGCATCGATCGGCGCGGTTTCGGCCTGGGCGGCGACATCGGGCGCCGCGGGTTGCGCCGCCAGCAAGGGCTGGGGCACGCCGTGACTGCCGAACACCAGCACGCCCGCCCCCGTCATCGCCAGCGCCGCCACCCCGCCTGCCAGATACCGCCACATCGCCGATTCCCCCTGTCGGCGCCGATGCTAGCGATCCGCCGCGACCGCGCAAGCTAGCGCCGCCCGGTCATCCTGAACCGCAGGAAGGACGCCGCCGCACGCCATCCCCCCGCGCTGCGATCCGCCCCCGCGCGCTCGTTCGCCGCGATCATCGCCGCCACGCCCAGCGGCCGCAGCCGGGCGGGCCAGCGCGCCGCGAACGCCCGGTCGAACGCGGTCGTCGCGCCCGCATCGGCCAGCGCGACCGCGTCCGCCGACGACACGTGCCGGGTCAGGTCGGCGAGCGCCCACCCCCGCCCCGCGTCGGCGGTCACAGCGCTCTCATCCGCCCCCAGCAACCGTGCGGCCAGCGCGAACAGTCGTGCCCCGCGTTCCTCGGCATGGGTCGCCAGCGTCGCCGCATCGATCCGCTCGGTACTCAACAGCGCCTCCCACCCCACCGTCATCGCGGCGAGCTCCCGACCCGTGATCCCGGTCGCCACGACCCGATCGGCCAGGTTCGCTAGCACCGGTTCGGCGGGCGGTGCGGCGATATCGAGCGCGATCAGCGCATCGCGCCACCAGGCGATCCGCAACTGCCCCACCATCGGTTCGCGCGTCAAGGCCAAGGTCTGCCCCAGCCGCGCATCGAGCGCGAACAGCGCCGCGAGTGCCGGGCGGCACGCACGCGGCGCCAGCGTCAGCGCCAGATCGATCGATGCAGGGGGCATGCCGCCCGCTGTATCGCGCCCCGCGCCCGCGGCAAGCCCCGTCCATGGCCGATACGGGCGCGGTTTAACGATAGCTTTACCGCATCCTTGGTACGGGTGCCGCGCACTGAGTGAATGGCCGCCCTAGATGAACCCTCGCGACAAGACCCCGCTGGCGGCGCTCCGCACCTTCCTCGGCGGACTGCGTCGGGACGTGCGCGCCAATACGCTGGCGATCGTCGCGGCGGCGCTCGTCCCGCTGGCGGGGATGATCGGCGGCGGGCTCGACATGAGCCGGGTCTATCTGACGAAGACCCGGTTGCAGCATGCGTGCGACGCCGGGGCATTGGCGGGTCGCAAGGCGATGGGGGCCAGCGCCTGGGGCCCCACCGCCAACGCCAGTGCGGTGCGGTTCTTCAACGCGAATTTCGCGAACGGTGCCTATGGCAGTTCGACGGCCAATCCGGTCTTCACCGAAAGTGCCGGGACGGTAACGGGCACGGTGGCGGTCGATTTGCCGATGACGCTGATGAAGATCCTCGGCAAGAGATCGGTGACGATCCCGATCAGCTGCAAGGTCGATCTGCGCATCCCCAATACCGACATCATGTTCGTGCTCGATACGACGGGCTCGATGGGCGACCGGGCGGTGCCGACCGACTCGCAAACCAAGATCCAGTCGCTGAAGACCGCGGTCAAATGCTTCTACGAAATCGTCGCGAAGCTCGATACCGATGCGACCTGCGCGACGGGCACGCCCAGCGGCGGGCTTGGCCCGCAGACCCAGGTGCGGTTCGGCTTCGTCCCCTATGCGACCAACGTCAACGTGGGCAAGCTGCTCAATACCGCATGGTTTGCGGACAGCGCGAATTACCAGACGCGCGAGGCGCAGATCACGAACGTGTCGTCGTCGACCACCCCCGCCGTCACGCAGCAAGGCTATATCAACCAGAATCCGCTCGGCAACTGGTTGTTGGTCAATTACTTTATTTCGTACGAAAATGATTGTTACAATACGTCAACCCCGGATTCGGGATTCACGCCGACCCAATCGGAAAGAAGCCCGACCAACTATACGAGCACCGGGGGTAATCCCAATACCGTAACCTGGGTGACGACGCAGTACGGCTATTATTACAATTACCGAAAAGTCTTCTACCCCTATACCTGCTATATCCAGCGCCAGACGGTCTATGCCGATTTGCGGCGGGTCTATTCCCGCACCGACAGCTCCGGCCCGCAATTCACCGGCTGGCGGTATAATTCCCTGCCCGTCAACGTCGGTCTGCTGAAGAACGGCAACCAGTGGCGCGATTCGTTCCAATGGCCGATCGGCTATCAGGGCGCGCCGACGACGATCAACTGGGGCGGCTGTATCGAGGAACGCCAGACGGTGTCGCAGTCGGGCTACACGCCGATACCGGCGGGCGCCAAGGATCTGGATATCGACAGCGTCCCCAATCCCGCCGATCCCACCACCCAGTGGCGACCGGTGCTGCCCGATCTGATCTATACCCGATCCAATTACTATGGGTGGACCACCAATGAAGTCATCTCGCCCAACGATATGGGCAGGGATGCGTATTACGCCTGTCCGGCGCCCGCGAAAAAGCTGCAGCAATGGCCCAATCCGACCGATTTCAGCGCCTATGTCGACGCGCTGACGCCAGAGGGTAACACCTATCACGACATCGGCCTGATCTGGGGCGCGCGGCTGATTTCCCCCACCGGGATCTTCGGCAGCGAAAATGCGCAGACGCCGCAGGGCGGCAAGATCGACCGCAACATCATCTTCATGACCGATGGCGATGCCTGTACCGGGATCAGCAACTACACCGCCTATGGCGTCAACTGGTTCGATCGGCGCACGACCGGCAGCGCCAATGCCCCGACCGAAGGCTGCACCAGCACCGGCACCCTGACGCAGCAGGTGAACGCGCGCACCGATGCGCTGTGCACGGCTATCAAGAACAAGAACATCACGCTGTGGGTCATCTCCTTCGGGTCCGGGACGAATGCCGCCACCGAAACGCGGCTGTCGAATTGCGCGACGCCGGGCCGTTATTACGCGGCCCGCGATTCGGCGGCGTTGCAGAACACCTTCGCCCAGATCGCCAATCAGATCTCGCAACTGCGGCTGACCCAGTGATGCGCGTCGTTCGCCGCTGCGGGCTGATCCGGCGCGACACGCGCGGCGCGACGATCATCGAATTCGCGATCGTGATCCCGGTCCTGTGCCTGATGCTGGTCGGCGCCTTCGACGTCGCGCACAGCCTGTACATGCGCGCGGTGGTGGAGGGCATCGTCCAGAAGACCGCCCGCGATTCGAGCATCGAAACCGCCGCAGGCAACCTCGGCCCGATCGATGCGAAGATCCGCACCCAGGTCAGCGCGCTGGCGCTCAACGCCACGGTGGCGATCACCCGCAAGGCGTACCGGACCTTTTCCGACGTCCAGGCCGCACGGGCGGAGGATTGGACCGATACCAACGGCAACGCGCGCTGCGACGCGGGCGAGCCCTATACCGATGCCAACAACAACAATGTCTGGGACGCCGACGGCGGCAACGCCGGGCAAGGCGGCGCGAAGGATCGCACGTTGATGCAGGTGATCGTGACCTATCCCCGCCTGTTTCCGCTGTATAATTTCATCCCCGTCGCGCGCACCGTGACCGTGTCCGCGACGACCGTGCTCCAGAACCAGCCCTATGGCGACCAGGCCGCCGCCGTGACCACGGTGCGCAATTGCCCATGACGATCGCCCTGCCCCGACCCCGCATGCCCCGCCCCCGCATCCTGGCGGATCGATCGCGCGCGCTGATCGGGCGCTTGCGACGCGATGCCAGCGGGCTGGCGCTGCTCGAATTCGCCTATACGCTGCCGGTCCTCGTCACCCTGTGCGTCGCCGGGACTGAGGTGACCAACTATATTACCACCAAGATGCGCGTCAGCCAGCTCGCGCTGGCGATCGCTGACAATGCCGCGCGGATGGGATCGGGGTCCTTGCTCACCGCGAAATCGATCACCGAAACCGATATCAACGACGTGTTCATCGGCGGGCAGCTCGAATCGGGCAAGCTCGATCTGGCGACCAACGGCCGCGTGATCCTGTCCGATCTGGAACCGGTCGCCAATCCCAACACCACCGGCAAGTTCAAGATCGGGTGGCAACGTTGCTATGGCGCGAAGACCGCGCATGCCTCCAGCTATGGCGTTGCGGGCCAGACCAACATGGCCGGGATGGGCCCCGCGACCCGCCCCGTCGATGCGCAGGACGGCAATGCGACGATGTTCGTCGAGGTCTATTACGTCTACAAACCCATCATCAACCTGACCTGGGTACCCAGCGCGACCTTCACCGAAATCGCCTCGATGGCGGTGCGCGAACAGCGCGACCTGACGACCGGCCCGACCAACACGGCAGGCGCCCCGGTCGCCCGCTGCTGACCGGGGCCACCATCACCTGATCGTCACCTGATCGTCAGCGGTAGGTCACCCGCTTCACCGCCGCGACGATCTTGTCCGCGGTGATCAGCGCCAGCTTTTCCAGGTTCGCCGCATAGGGCATCGGCACGTCTTCGTTGGTGACGCGCACGACCGGGGCGTCGAGATCGTCGAACCCCTCGTCCATGCAGATCGCGACGATCTCGCTCGCGATCGAACAGGTCGGCCAGCCCTCTTCGGCCACGACCATGCGGTTGGTCTTGGCCAGGCTTTTCAGCACGGCATCCTTGTCGAGCGGGCGCAGCGTGCGCAGGTCGATCACCTCGGCATCGACGCCCTCTTCGGCCAGCTTGTCGGCGGCTTCCAGCGCCAGCCCGACCCCGATCGAGTAACTGACGATCGTGACGTCCTTGCCCTCGCGCATCACCCGCGCCTTGCCGATCGGCAGCACCCAATCGTCGAGCTTGGGCACCTCGAACGTCCGCCCGTAGAGCAGCTCGTTTTCGAGGAACACGACCGGGTCCTGCGTCCGGATCGCCGCCTTCAGGAGGCCCTTGGCATCCGCCGCATCATAGGGCGCGATCACGATCAGGCCGGGGACGCTGGCATACCAGGGGGCGTAATTCTGCGAATGCTGCGCGCCGACGCGGCTCGCCGCGCCGTTCGGGCCGCGGAACACGATCGGGCAGCGCATCTGCCCGCCCGACATATAGTTGGTCTTGGCGGCGGAATTGACGATATGGTCGATCGCCTGCATCGCGAAGTTGAACGTCATGAATTCGACGATCGGGCGCAGCCCGCCCATCGCCGCCCCGGTGCCAACCCCGGCAAAGCCATATTCGGTGATCGGGGTGTCGATGACGCGCTTGTCGCCAAATTCGTCGAGCAGGCCCTGCGTCACCTTGTACGCGCCCTGATATTGCGCGACTTCCTCGCCCATCACGAACACGCGCTCGTCGGCGCGCATTTCCTCGGCCATCGCATCGCGCAACGCCTCGCGCAGCGTCATCTTCACCATCTCGGTGCCCTCGGGAACCGCAGGATCGCTGATCTCTGCGGACCGCTTGGCGGCATCGAACAGCTGGCGGGTGCCGGTATCGACCTTTTCCTGCGCGGGGTGCGCCGAATCCTCGACCTGATCATCCTTCTTTTGATCGGCCGCGGCCTTGGGCGCAGGCGAGTCATCCTTGCCCGCAGGGGTAGAGGGGGCCGCAGGGGTAGCGGGGGCCGCAGCCTCCTCGCCCTCGCCCGCCAGCGTCATGATCACGGTGCCGACCTTCACATTGTCGGTGCCCTCGGCGACCAGGATCTGGCCCACGGTGCCTTCGTCGACCGCTTCGAATTCCATCGTCGCCTTGTCGGTTTCGATCTCGGCCATGATGTCGCCCGACTTGACCGTATCGCCTTCCTTGACGAGCCATTTGGCGAGCGTCCCCTCTTCCATCGTCGGCGACAGCGCGGGCATCTTGATCTCGATCCCCATCAGTACGACTCCACCAGAATGTCGGTATAGAGTTCGGCGGGATCGGGCTCCGGCGTCTGTTCGGCGAAATCGGCGGATTCGTTCACGGTCTTGCGGATATCCTGTTCGAGAGCCTTCAGCTCGTCTTCCTTCATCCCCGCCTCGATCAGCATCTTCTTGACGTGCTCGATCGGGTCGGACTTGTCGCGCACCGCCTGGACTTCGTCGCGGCTGCGATATTTGGCGGGATCGGACATCGAATGGCCGCGATAGCGATAGGTCTTCATCTCGAGGATGATCGGCCCCTTGCCCGCGCGCACCCAGGCGAGCGCTTCCTCGGCGGCGCCGCGGCAGGCGAGCACGTCCATCCCGTCGACCTGGATGCCGGGGATGCGGAAACTTTCGCCGCGGCGGTACAGCTGGTCCTCGGCGCTGGCGCGGTTGACGCTGGTGCCCATCGCATATTGGTTGTTTTCGATCACGTAGATGATCGGCAGCTTCCACAGCTCGGCCATGTTGAAGCTTTCGTACACCTGCCCCTGGTTCGCGGCGCCATCGCCGAAATAGGCGAGGCAGACGCCGCCGTCGTCGCTATATTTGTGGCTGAATGCCAGTCCCGTGCCCAGCGATACCTGCGCGCCGACGATCCCGTGGCCGCCGTAGAATTTATGCTCGACGCTGAACATGTGCATCGACCCGCCCTTGCCCTTCGAAATGCCCGCCTGGCGTCCGGTCAGTTCGGCCATGACGTCGGTCGGCGGGATCCCGCACAGCAGCATATGGCCATGGTCGCGATAACCGGTGATGACCGAATCCTTCTCGGTCAGCGCGGATTGCAGCCCGACCGCGACGGCTTCCTGCCCGATATACAGATGGCAGAACCCGCCGATCAGCCCGAGGCCGTACAGCTGCCCGGCCTTCTCCTCGAACCGCCGGATGAGCAGCATGTCCTTGTAGAAGGCGACCAGTTCGTCCTGCGTCGCGTCATAGGGCTTGGGCTCGGCTGGCCGTTCGCGATTGGTCTTGGGGGGTTCGATCGTACGGGCAGGGGTTTTGGCCACGGATAACCTCGGTTCCTGGGGAGAGGAGATACGCCCTATAGGCGCGGATGTCCGCGAACATCAATTCCCCCTGGCCGTAGAAGCGTTTCGACATGTAATCCCGGGCGCGGGGGGATCGCCCCCCGCACAGCCATGTTGCCCTTTGCGCGGACACAGGCCAAAGCTCGCGGACAGATGGACCATCCTCTCCACCCGCTTCGCATTCCCAATTTCCGCGCCTACTGGCTGTCGCGCTTCACCGGCACGATCGCGGTCAGCGCCATGTCGATCGTGATCGGGTGGCAGGTGTATAACCTCGCCCGGCTGACGATGGACATTCGCGAGGCCGCGTTCCTGCTCGGCATGATCGGCTTCGCGCAGTTCGTGCCGCTGTTCCTGCTCACCCCGATCACCGGGCTGGTCGCGGACAGTATCGACCGGCGCTGGATCGTCCGGCTGACGACGATGCTGCTGCTCGCGACCGCCGCGACGCTGGGCTATCTGACCTGGGCGGACCGGTTGTCGCTGGTCGCGCTGTTCGGCGCGGCGGTGGCGTTCGGGATCGCGCGCGCCTTTGCGGGGCCGGCCTATTCCGCGCTCGCCCCCAATCTGGTGCCCCGCGAAAGCCTGCCGACCGCGATCGCGATCAGCTCGATCGCGTGGCAGGTCGGCACCATCGCCGGGCCCAGCGTCGGCGGGCTGCTCTATGCCATCCATCCCGATGTCGCCTATGCCACCGCGACCGTCTTGTTCGGCATCGCGCTGGCGATGATTTTCCTCATCGGCCCGGTGCCGCAACCCGCCGCGCAAAAGGATCACCGCCCGCTGGCGCGGATCATCGAGGGGTTTTCCTACGTCCGCCGCAACCGGCTGGTGCTCGCGACGATCACGCTCGATCTGTTCGCGGTGCTGCTGGCGGGGGCGACCGCGCTGCTGCCGGTGTTCGCGCGCGACATCCTGCACGTCGGCAGCCAGGGGCTCGGCATCCTGGCCGCGGCGATGGGCATCGGTGCGGCGCTGACCGCGATCTGGTTCTCGGTGCGCCCGATGACGACCAACGTCGGGGTCAAGATGCTCTGGGCGGTCGTGATCTTCGGGCTCGCGATCCTGACGTTCGGGGTGTCGCGCTATTTCTGGCTCAGCTTTGGCGCGCTGATCGTCGCGGGCGGCGCGGACATGATCTCGGTCTATGTCCGCCAGTCGCTGATCCAGCTCCACACCCCCGATGCGATGCGCGGGCGGGTCAGCGCGGTGTCGCAGCTGACGATTTCGGCGTCGAACGAACTGGGCGAATTCGAAAGCGGGGTGATGGCCAGCCTGCTCGGCCCGGTCGGTGCGGTCGTCGTCGGCGGGGTCGGCGCGATCACCGTCACGCTGATCTGGGCGCGACTGTTTCCGGAACTCAAGGCGGCCAGGAGCTTTGACCTGCCAGAACCCCTCTCCACTCCCCCCCTACACGGAGCAGCGCAGCCATGAAGGCCATGACGATTCTCGACACGATCGGCAACACGCCGCACATCCGCGTCGCGCGGTTGTTTCCGGACAGCGAGGTCTGGATCAAATCCGAAAAGAGCAATCCCGGCGGATCGATCAAGGACCGGATCGCGCTGGCGATGATCGAGGCGGCGGAGGCGTCGGGCGACCTGAAGCCCGGCGGGACGATCATCGAACCGACCAGCGGCAACACCGGCGTCGGCCTGGCGATGGTCGCCGCGGTCAAGGGCTATACGCTGATCCTCGTCATGCCCGAAAGCATGAGCCTGGAACGGCGGCGGCTGATGCTGGCCTATGGCGCCAGTTTCGACCTGACGCCGCGTGAAAAGGGGATGAAGGGCGCGATCGAACGCGCGATCGAACTGGTCGACCGGACGCCGGGCGCCTGGATGCCGCAACAGTTCGAAAACCCTGCGAACATCGACGTGCATGTCCGTACCACGTCACAGGAAATCCTGACCGATTTCGCCGATGATCCGATCGACGTCCTGATCACCGGCGTCGGCACCGGCGGGCATATCACCGGGGTCGCCGAAACGCTGAAGAAGACGTGGCCGAACCTCAAGGTCTATGCGGTCGAACCCGCCGCCTCCCCCGTCATCGCGGGTGGTCAGCCGGGGCCGCATCCGATCCAGGGCATCGGCGCGGGCTTCATCCCCAAGAACCTCCACACCCAGTCGATCGACGGGGTGATCGAGGTCGATGCCGTGGTCGCCAAGGACATGGCGCGCCGCGCGGCGGCGGAAGAGGGCATGCTGGTCGGCATCTCGTCCGGCGCGACGCTGGCCGCGATCCTGCAGAAACTGCCCGACCTGCCCGACGATGTCCGGGTGCTCGGGTTCAACTACGATACCGGCGAACGCTATCTGTCGGTGCCGGACTTCCTGCCGGAGGCTTGATGGAGTCGCCGATGGCGCAGGGCCGGGCTCTGCGCGCGATCACGATCGCGGTGGGTGCCGCCGCGATCGCGCTGCCCGTCCTCGTCGTCGCGAACCCGCCGGTGATCCCGCCCCCGGTGCGGATCGCCCGCCCGGCGACGCGCGTCGTGCCGCAGGCGGAAATTCCCGTCGTCGAGCCGCTGGCGCTGGTCGATGTCGCGCCCGATGACGCGCGCGCGTTCAACGCGACCGTCCCCTTCTCGACCGATCCCAACCCCGCTGCACGCCCGTTCAGGATCGGCGGCGACCCCGCCAGCCAACAGCGCGCGACCGCATGCCTGGCCGCGGCGGTGCTGTACGAGGCGGGAGACGATGCGATCGGCGAACGGGCCGTCGCGCAGGTCGTGCTCAACCGGCTGCGCCACCCCGCCTTCCCGAAAACGGTGTGCGGCGTCGTCTTCGAAGGATCCGACCGGCGCACCGGGTGCCAGTTCACCTTCACCTGCGACGGCGCGCTGACCCGCCGCCCGTCGGAGGCCGCGTGGACCCGCGCCGAACGGATCGCCGCCGCCGCGCTGGCGGGATCGGTCTACGCCCCCGTCGGCCAGTCGACGCATTATCACACCGACTGGGTCGTACCCTATTGGCAGTCGAGCCTCGACAAGGTCGCCGCGGTCCACACGCATCTCTTCTTCCGCTGGACGGGGTGGTGGGGCACCCCGCCCGCGTTCAACCGCACGCCATCGACGGTCGAGCCCGCCGAACCGCAGCTGGCGGCGTGGTCCGACGCGCATCGGATGGGCGCGGCGATGGCGGAGGCGGGCGACACGCTGGATGCCGCCGCGACGCTGATCGAACCGACCCCGCCCGCGCCGATCGCGGGCGATGTCAGCAGTTTCCTCGTCACCCTGCCCCGCGGCGCGGCGCCCGAAACCTATCCGGCGCTCGCGGCGCATGCCTGCGGGCAGCGGCTCTATTGCAAATATTCGGGCTGGGCGGATGCCGCCAAGACCCCCGCCGCCCTGCCGCTCGCGCCCGGCGATATCGCATCGATGACGTTCAGTTATCTGCGCGACCGATCCGCGGATTACGAAAAACCGCTGTGGAATTGCCAGCAGATCAAGCGCGCCGATCCCCGCCAGTGCATGAAGGTGCAAACCTATATGAGCTGGGCCCCGGTCGCCAAGGCGGGCGATACCCCCACTGCCGCCGCCGCCGCGCCGAAGCCGAGCGAGCAATTATCCGGCGTCCGCCGCCGCGGCGATGCGGCGGCCGCGACGGCGACGGCGGCGCCCGTCGGCGATGCGCCACCCGCGACCGCCGCCGTCCGCGACGCGCCTGCGTCGAAACCCGCCGCCCCGCCCGCCCGCTGAGCACGCGGGGCGATCCGTCCGTTCAGGCGTCGGCGCGCTCGTTCAGATAGCGTTCCAGGTCGTCGCTGCCACCGATCCGTTCGTCATCGATGAAAATCTGCGGGGTCGTCTCGACCTGATGCTCCGCCTCGAACGCGTCGGTCTCCTCGCGCGTGCGCAGGATGCGGTCGTCGACGGTATAGCCCGCGCTCTGGAGCAATTGCTTCGCGCGGACGCCGAACGGGCAGGTGTGATCGGGCAGCACCATCCGGTACAGCGTCGCGGTCTTCGTCTCGGTCATATCGGGTCCTCCTCATCGTTACCGCGCACCAGCGCACGCGATCGCGGGAGGTTCCGTGCCGGTCAGCCGGAAACAAGCAACCGGTCGCGGATCGCTGCGATCGATTGCGCGTCGATCCCCAGCCGATCGGTCAGATACCGCTCGCTCGACCCGTATCGCGCGCCCAGCGCCGCGAACATCGCCGCCAGATACCCCTCGTCGGCGCGGACGACGGGTGCGAGCAGCGCGGTGTCCACCCCCGGATTGTGCCGGTCGAGCGAGACATAGGCATGCGCCGCGACCCGGTCGGCAACGCGGTTGGTCAGCAGATAATCCCCGACGACATCGGCGCGGTCGACACCCAGCAGGTCGAGCAGCAGCGCCGCGGCGACCCCGGTGCGATCCTTCCCCACCGCGCAGTGGAACAGCAACGGCACATCGCCCGCCGCGATCCGGCGAAACAGTTCGGCGAACGCATCGGCCTGTTCCTCGGGCAAATGCGCATAGGTCGTGCGCATCGCCGCGGCGACGCTGTCCGTCGTCAGCGCCGGATCGGCGACCGCCCGGTGCAGGTCCGCGGTGCTGCTGTCGTAATCGCGTGCCCAGGTCGGCAGATCGCCGCGGCTGGGGTTGATCCCGCGTTCGCGACTGGTGCGGAAATCGACGACCAGCGCGATCCCCAGCCGCTCGATCGCCGCGACATCCTTATCGGTCAGCTGTGCCAGCGCGGCGGACCGGTAGACCCGGCCCGTCGCCACGCGCCGCCCGTCGTGCGTGGCATAGCCACCCAGGTCGCGGAAATTATACCCGCCCTCCAGCGCGACATCGCGCGGGAGGGGGGCGGCTCGATCGGTCAGGCCATCTCTCCGATCAGCTTGTCGAGCGTCAGCGGATAATCGCGAATCCGCACGCCGCAGGCGTTGTAGACCGCATTCGCCACCGCCGCGGCGACGCCGCAGATGCCGAGTTCGCCGACGCCCTTCGCCTTCATCGGCGACGATTTGTCGTCGACCTCGGGCATGAAATACACGTCCTGGTGCGGAATATCGGCGTGAACGGGGACGTGATATTCGGCCAGGTCGTGGTTGACGAAATAGCCGAAGCGCGTGTCGACGACCGAATCCTCCATCAACGCCGCGCCCGTCCCCATCGTCATCGCGCCGATCACCTGGCTCCGCGCCGATTTGGGGTTGAGGATCCGCCCAGCGGCGAACGCACCGCCCATCCGGCGGACGCGCACTTCGCCGGTCGCCGAATCGACCGCGACCTCGACGAAATGCGCGCCGAACGTCGCCTGCGCATATTTCTCGCCCAGATCGCCGAACTCGATCGAATCCTCGGCGGACAGCCCCGCATCCCCGGCGATATCGGCCAGCTTCACGCTGCGGTTGCCGCTGGTGACCTTGCCATCGGCGAACTGGACGTCGGCGGTGTTGAACCCCGCCTTTTGCGCGATCCGGTCACGCAGCGCGACGCAGGCGGCATAGACGCCCGCGGTCGAACTGTTGCCGCCCCACTGGCCACCCGATCCCGACGACACCGGAAAGCTGGAATCGCCCAGCAGGACGATCACCTTGTCCATGTCGACGCCCATCATCTCGGCCGCGGTCTGCGCGATCACGGTGTAGCTGCCGGTGCCGATGTCGGTCATGTCGGTCGCGACGGTCACGACGCCCTTCTTGTCGATCCCGACCCGCGCGCCCGATTTCATCGTGATGTTGCCGCGGAACGCCGCCGCCATCCCCATGCCCACCAGCCAGCGCCCGTCGCGGACGCTGCCCGGTTTCGCCTGGCGCTTGTCCCAGCCGAAGCGGTCGGCGCCCGTCCGCAGGCACCCGATCAGGTCGCGATGCGAAAACCGCTTGTCGGGATGTTCGGGGTCGACCTGCGTGTCGTTGACGATCCGGAATTCGACGGGGTCCATCCCCAGCTTTTCCGCCATTTCGTCCATCGCGATTTCCAGCGCCATCAGCCCCGGCGCCTCGCCGGGGGCGCGCATCGCATTGCCTTCGGGCAGGTTTAGCACCACCAGCCGCGTCGCGGTCATCCGGTTCTTGCCCGCATAGAGCTGGCGCGTCTGGTTCACCGCGGTTTCCGGCCCGCCGCCGGGCAGGTCGCCCGACCAGCTTTCATGCCCGATCGCGGTGATCCGCCCCGCCTTGTCCGCCCCGATGCGGATCCGCTGGATCGTCGCGGGGCGGTGCGTCGTGTTGTTGTACATCAACGGGCGCGTCAGCGTCAGCCGCACCGGGCGGCCACAGGCGCGCGAGGCGACCGCCGCCATGATCGCATCGCTGCGGATCCACAGCTTCGATCCGAACCCGCCGCCGACATAGGGCGACATGACGTGGACCGATTCTTTTGGGATGCCGAACGCTTCGGACAGGTCGCGCTTCGCCCAGTTGATCATCTGGTTCGATGTCCACACCGTCAGCTTGCCGTCCTTCCACGACGCCAGCGTCGCATGCGGCTCCATCGGCGAATGCGCCTGATCGGGGGTCGTATAGGTCGCATCCAGCGTCACCGGGGCTTTCGCGAAGGCGCCCGCGAAATCACCGACCGCGGTATCGGGATCGCCGCCGAACCCGCCCTTGGGCTTGGTCGCCGATGCCTTGGCCGCGGCCAGGTCGTACGCGCCCTTGTCGCGCGCGTAATCGACGACGATCAGCTTGGCCGCGGCGCGCGCGGTTTCGAACGTCTCGGCGACGACGACCGCGATCGCCTGGTCGTAATGTTCGATCTGCGGCCCGCCGAGCAGCCTGGCGGTCACCGCATCGGGTTTCTTGACCGCGCCTGCATTCTGCCAGGTCACGACCTTGACGACGCCGGGCGCGGCCTCCGCCGCGCTGGTGTCGATGCTCCTGATCCGTCCGGTCGCGATCGCCGACCCCAGGATATAGCCATAGGCCTGGTTCGGGACGACGTCATGGCGTTCATAGGCATAGGGCGCGGTGCCGGTCGTCTTGTACTTGCCGTCGATCCGGTCGTGCGGCTTGCCGATCACCTTCATCTGGTCGATCGGATTGGTCGTGGCGGGGGTATCGAATTTCATCTGTGTCAGCCCTTCGCTTCGGCGAGGACGGCACCCAGGGTCCGTTCGACCAAAGGCACCTTGAAAGCATTTTGCGACGTCGTCCTGGCGCCGGACAGCACCGCGGCGGCGATGGCCTTCGCCCCCGTCTGGCGCTCCGCCGCCTCGACCCGCCACGGCTTGTGCGCCAGCCCGCCGAACGCGAACCGGCCGCGCCCGTCTGGCTGGACGACCGCGGCGACCGAGATCACCGCAAAGGCATAGGACGCACGGTCGCGCACCTTTTGATAGATGTGCGTGCCGCCGATCGGCTTGGGCAAGGTCACCGCGGTGATGAATTCACCCGGCACCAGCGCGGTTTCGACGTTCGGCGTCGACCCCGGCAGCAGGTGGAAATCGGCGATCGGGATCGTCCGCGTCGCGCCATCGGGCGTCACCGTCTCGACGGTCGCATCGAGCAGCCGCATCGCGACCGCCATGTCGCTGGGGTGCGTGGCGATGCACGCGTCGCTGGTGCCCAGGATCGCCAGATTGCGGTTGAACCCGCCGATCGCCGCACAGCCCGACCCCGGCTTGCGCTTGTTGCACGCCTGGTTGGTGTCGTAGAAATAGGGACAGCGCGTCCGCTGCAGCAGATTGCCTGCGGTCGTCGCCTTGTTGCGCAACTGCCCGCTCGCCCCCGATACCAGCGCCCGGCTGAGCACCCCGTAATCGCGGCGCACCCGCGCATCAGCGGCCAGGTCGGTGTTGCGGACCAGCGCACCGACGCGCAACCCGCCGTCGGTGGTCGGCTCGATCGTGTCGAGCCCCAGCCGGTTGACGTCGATCAGATGCTGCGGCGTCTCGATCTGCAATTTCATCAGGTCGAGCAGGTTCGTGCCCCCGGCGATGAACTTCGCCCCCGGGGTCGCGATCGCCTTTTTCGCGGCATCGGCGGGCGATGTCGCACGGTCGAACGTAAAGGCCTTCATGCGTCGACTCCCGCGACATCCTTCATCGCATCGATGATGTTCGAATAGGCCCCGCACCGGCAGATATTGCCGCTCATCCGCTCGCGCATCTCGGTGGCGTCGAGCGCGGGCTTGCCGGTCAGGTCGCCGGTCACATGGCTCGGGATGCCTTCCTTGATCTCGTTCAGCGTAGACACCGCCGAACAAATCTGGCCGGGGGTGCAGTATCCGCACTGATAGCCGTCATGCTTGACGAACGCCGCCTGCATCGCATGCAGCTTGTCGGGCGTTCCCAGCCCCTCGATCGTCGTGATCGCATCGCCATCGTGCAACGCCGCGAGCGTCAGGCAGCTGTTGATCCGGCGCCCGTTGACGATGACGGTGCACGCCCCGCACTGGCCGTGGTCGCACCCCTTCTTGCTCCCCGTCAGGTGCAGATGTTCGCGCAACGCGTCGAGCAACGTGACCCGCGGGTCGAGCTCCAGCGCGGTCGTGCGCCCGTTGACCTTCAGCGACACCGGGATCGTCGTCACCGCGCGCGCCTGGTCGGGCCTCGCGGTGGTCGCCAGCACCGGCGCGGGGATGGCCGCCGCAGCCGCGCCGACCGCGCCCGTCGCGATCATCCCGCGGCGCGTGAGTTCCGGTGCCGTCACCGGTGAATTATCAGTCATGAATTGCTCCTGTCGGGCGATGCCGCGCACCGCACCCCGCTCGAATAACGCCTTGCCACCAGATCGGTTCACTATTGCAACCGAGTTGTACGCCAGCGCCAACCCTGTCTACAAGGGCGCAACGATCAGAGGAGAGAGATGATGACCGCACCCACCACGGGCAAGCAGCTGCAATCGCGCGTGACGTCGGCGGGGGCGCTCGAACTCTGGCTCGCGGATGTCGCGGTACCCGCGCCAGAAGCAGGCGAGATCGTGGTGCGGATCGAGGCGACCCCGATCAACCCGTCGGATCTCGGCCTGCTGCTCGGCCCCGCCGATCCGGCCAGCTTCCGCCTCGACGGCGACAAGACCGTCGGCGATGTGTCGCCCGCGCGGCTCGCGTCGATGGGCGCACGGATGGACCAGGCGATGCCCGTCGGCAACGAGGGTGCGGGCACCGTCGTCGCGGCTGGCGCGGGGGCGGAGGACATGATCGGTCGCACCGTGTCGCTGATCGGGGGCGCGATGTACGCCGAATATCGCACCGTCCGCGCCCGCGATGCGGTGCCCGTGCCCGCTGGCGCGACCGCGGCGGATGGCGCGTCGGTCTTCGTCAACCCGCTGACCGCGCTGGGGATGACCGAAACGATGCGGATGGAGGGGCACACCGCGCTCGTCCACACCGCCGCCGCATCGAACCTGGGCCAGATGCTCAACAAGATCTGCCTCGCCGACGGCATCGCGCTCGTCAACATCGTCCGCAGCGACGACCAGGCCGCGATCCTGCGCGATCTGGGCGCGACGCATATCGTCGATTCGAGCAAGGACGGGTTCGAGGAAGCGCTGGTCGATGCGCTCGCCGACACCGGCGCGACGCTGGCGTTCGACGCGATCGGCGGCGGCGAACTGGCCGGGCGGATCCTCGTCGCGATGGAGGCCGCCGCCAACCGCAAGGCCGACGGCTACAGCCGCTATGGATCGACGACGCACAAGCAGGTCTATATCTATGGCCGTCTCGACATGCGCCCGACGACGATCGGGGCGGGCGTCGGCATGGCCTGGGGCGTTGGCGGCTGGCTGCTGACGCCGTTCCTCGGGCGGATCGGGGGCGAGGGCATCGCCCGGCTGCGCCAGCGGGTGTCGGACGAACTCACCACGACCTTCGCCAGCCATTATACCGCGACGATCTCGCTCGCCGACATGCTGAAACCCGATGTCATCACCGCCTATGCCCGCCGCGCGACCGGCGAGAAATATCTCGTCGATCCGTCGAAACGCTGATAGAAAAACCGTGGCCGAGGGGGAACGGCCACGACGTTGGGGGATTATCGCGGGCTAGCGTGACGACAAGGCGAGAATTTAATGACCGAACACCCCTCCACGAGTTCTCGCCTGCAAATCCTTCAGAAGATGGTCACCGACGCCGTACGCCTGGCGGACGAACTCGCGTTGAACGATGTCGCCGTCCGGCTCGAACAGGCGCGCATCCTGTTGACCGGGCGCGATTCCGCCGCCGACTGATCCAAGCCTATCGCCGGTGGAACGGATGATCCCGATCGCTCAGGCGATCGCCGCCGCCAGCTGCGCCTCGATCTTGGCATAGCCTGCCGCGGTCAGCTGGATGCCGGGCCCCTGCTGGTCGAGCGGCTCGACCAGTTCGGCGGTTTCCAGCGCGTTGAGCCAGCGCCAGATCATCGGTTCGGGCTGGTCCAGCCGAACCGCCAGGTCATGGCGGGACACGATCCGCGCCTCGCACTCGGCCAGATAGGTTTCGAGCAGGATCTGCCAGCCATGATCGGAAAACAACGGGTGGCCGAATTCGGTCGCGCGGCGGCGCACCGTCTCCAGTTCGGCGACCGCCATCTGGTACAGGCGGCGCGCGTCGTGCTTGCCGGGTGACGTATCGCTCCCGAAGATCGTGCCGACCAGCCGGGTCGATCCATCCTGCATCGGCAACCGGGAGATGTGGATTTGCGCGCTGACCGCGTCGCCGTCGGGCGTCAGATAGCGTTTGTCGAGCATCAGCGGTTCGTGACCGACCGCCAGACCGGCGACCCGAGCGACATTAAAGGCGACATCGTCGGGGTGCGTGATCTCATGATAATGTTTGCCGACCAGCAAACGTTCGGATCGGCCAAGAAAATCATTCACCGCCATATCGGTGCTGAGGATCAGTCCATTGCCGTTTGACACCGAGTGCCCGATCAGTCGCCATGGCATGCTAATAGCCTCTCACCGCGAGGGCGGTACTCCCCAACCGAGCATCGATACGACGGATCATTGGTTCTATCCTTAACACGTATCAACTCGCCGATGAAGTCGCGGTAGCTATGTCAAATCTATCGCTGACCGGATCGTTCCCATAAAAGCGAGCACCGACGCGCCGCGACCGCTGCGAGCCCCGGTCTGACGAGAACCCAATCGCGGATCGCAGGTCCTTTGTCGGCACCGATGACCTGTTTATAGCCGCTGTCGCCAGCGCCCCAGTCGACGCGCACGACACCGCGCGCCATCGCGTTGACCAGATTCCGGTAATAGAGCAATTTGCCCGGCGAGTGTTTGGCATAGGCCGGATCGTAACTGTTCGCGATCGCATAGAGGAGCGCGCCGTCTTCCAGGTCGAACGAAAACGCCGCGGCGGTGCCATCGATCCGCAATACCGCGGCGCGCATCATCGTCGCCAGCACCGGATCGGCCGCCGCCGCGCGCCAGAAGGCGCCATGCCCCCGCGCGGTGAACTTCGCGTCCGATCCGTCGGTGCGCGCCGCGATCCAGCTCGCCTCCTCGACCCCCGCCAGATCGTCGAACGCGGCGGGCCAATCGGTGCCCGCCAGGAATTGCCAGTCCGGCTCCCCATGCGCCGCCAGATGTTTTTCGTGAAACCGGTTCTTGCGCAGCGTCGACGTGCGCGGCCATGCGCCCTCGCGCCGGGCCGCGTCCATGTCCAAAATCCAGCTGTCCGCGACGAACCGGTCGAGCACCGCCCATCCCGCCGCGCGCGCCGCCGCGATCAACGGCCCCGCCGCCGCGTCGCCGTCATAGACCGGGCCGATCCGCAGCGCGGTGACGGATCGCGCGAGCGTCGCCAGCGCGACCGACATGGTGGCGCGATCCGCCGCCGGATCGACGACGAAGCTGCGGAACGGCCAATAGCTGCCCGGCACCGATGCCAGCTTCAGCCAGCGCGGCCCGGTCGCGACGACGGGCATCGCGAGCGTCGGCACCCCGTCCTCCTCGACCACCAATGTCCGCGCCGCGCCGCCATAGGCGGTCAGCGCCGCGGCATACCAGCCATAGCGCAGGAACCGGTGCCCCATGGGCGCGCGCGCCGCGACGGTGTCGATCGCGGTCGACAGGCCGTCGGTCACGGTCGCGCGGATCGTCGGCGTCAATCGCGTGAAATCGTCGAGGCGCATGGGCTGGGTCACCCGATCGTCCCTACCGGCGCCCGGTTACCAACCGATGGACGTGCCCGCCGTCCCTGCCATTCCCACCGTCGCCGCCGTCCGGACCGAACGAATCGCCGCGCTTGGCCTGATCCTGCCGCCCGACTATGGACGGGGCATGCCGACCACGCTTGCCGTCACGACGATCGCCGAAACCATCCAACTCTCGCTCAGCCCGGTCTTCATGCTGGCGGGTATCGGCGCGCTGCTCAACGTGCTCGCCGGGCGATTGTCGCGCGTCATCGACCGCGCCCGCGCGGTGGAGGCGCTGCACCCGCGCTCGTCGGGACCCGAACATGATCGCCACGTCTGGGAATTGCGCCTGCTCGATCGCCGCATGACGATCATCAACGCCGCGATGTTCCTGGCGGTGACCAGCGCGATCATGACCTGCCTCGTCGTCGCGCTGCTCTTCATCGCCGAACTCGCGAAGCTTCATTTCGGGACGATCGTCGCGCTGTCGTTCATTCTCGCGATGGTCCTGCTGATCGCCTCGCTGGTGTCGCTGATGATCGAGGTCCGCGTATCGCTGCGCGCGATCCACATCCGCGCCGAACTGCTCGAACTCGATTCGCGCCGCCCCTAACGCGCGCCGTCCAGCCCGGGGCCGACATCGGCGCTGGGCAGATAGCGCGGCGCGACCCGCGCCTTGCTGCGCTGTTCATAGGCATAGCCCGCACCCAGCACCCGCTCGTCCGCATTCTTGGTCGCGATGAACGACAGCCCGACCGGCAGCCCGCCGACCAGCCCCATCGGCACGGTCAAATGCGGATAGCCCGCGATCGCGGGCAATTCGCTGGCGCTCGGCCCGTCATATTGGTCGCCATGGACCGGATCGCTCAGCCACGCCGCGCCATAGCTCGGCTCCACCAGCACGGTCGCGTTCGCCGCCTTCAGCATCGCATCGATCCCCTCCGCCCCCGCCAGCCGCAGCGACGTGGCGCGCGCGGTGCGATAGGCCGGATCGTCGAGCCCCTTGGTCGTCTGCGCATCCTCGAACAATTCCTGCGCGAAGAACGGCATTTCCGCATCGGCATGCGCGGTGTCGAACGCGATCACATCGGCCAGCGTCCGGGTCGCCACGCTGGCGGGCGTCGTCGCGAGATAGGCGTTGAGGTCCGCCTTCAATTCGGTCTTCAGCACCAGGAATTCCGCCGCGCCGATCCCGTCGAGCTTGGGCGGGGTGACATCGACCAGCACCGCGCCCGCCGCGCGCAATACGTCGAGCGCCGCGTCGAACCGGGTCGTCAGCATGCCGCGCATCGATTCGGGCCGGATCACCCCGATCCGCATCCCCGACAACGCGCTGGCCGACAGCCCCGCGGTGTAATCCTTCGCCACCGTGCCCGCGGTCGCCGGGTCCGCCGGATCGGCGGCGACCATCGCCGACAGCAACGTCGCCGCATCGCGGACGCTGCGCGCCATCGGGCCGGGCGTATCCTGGCTATGGCTGATCGGGACGACATGCGTCCGGCTGACCAGCCCGATCGACGGTTTCATCCCGACCAGCCCGTTGAGCGACGACGGGCAGACGACCGATCCGTCGGTCTCGGTCCCCAGCGCCGCCGCGGCGAAACTCGCCGCCACCGCCGCGCCCGACCCGCTCGACGATCCGCACGCGGTGCGATCGAGCGCATAGGGGTTGCGGACCAGCCCGCCGACCGCGCTCCACCCGCTCATCGCATGGGTCGAGCGGATATTCGCCCATTCGGACAGGTTGGTCTTGCCCAGGATCACCGCGCCCTGCGCGCGCAGCGCCGCGACGACGGGGGCATCGCGCCGCGTCATATTGCCCTTCAGCGCCAGGCTGCCCGCGGTGGTCGGCATCGGATCGGCGGTTTCGATATTGTCCTTGATCAGGATCGGGATGCCGTGCAGCGGCCCGCGCACCCTGCCCGCCTTGCGTTCGGCATCCAGCGCGCGCGCCTGCGCCAGCGCATCGGGGTTCACCGCGATCACCGACCGCAACCCCGGCCCCTTCCCCGTTCCCGGCCGATCCATCGCCGCGATCCGCGCCAGATACGCCGTGACCAGATCGACGCTGGTCGCGCGGCCCGCCGCCATCATCGCCTGGAGATCGGCGATCGACCGTTCCTCGACCGGCACCGTCCGCGCGCTGGCGCCCGTGGGCAGGGCGGCGATCGGCAATGCGGCACCGATGGACAGCGTGATCAACAGGTTACGCATGATATCTCACCCCCGACAGGAACAACGGCGTCGCCATGTCGGCGATCACTCGACAAACACTGTGCGACGCCCCGCCCGCCACGACAAGCCTTTGCGGCGCGCTTGACCCGATGATCGTCGCCGCGCGATGCAATGAACCCATCGCGCGCCCAAGTCGTTGGGCCCCGAACCGCTGCAAGGGAATGATGTGTCGACAGTCGTGAAGGTCATCGCCGGGATCCTGCTGCTCCTGATCGCGCTCGTCGGGCTGGCGGTGACGATCGTCCCGCATTTTCTCGACCGCATCTATTATCGCGGCAGCGCCAGCGACCATTTCGATGGCGACCGGTTCCACAATATCGACGGCGATGCGGACACGGTCGGCATGCCCGGTGGCGGCAGCCGGGCGGGCTTCATCTGGAACCAGCTGACCGGGCGCGATGGTCGCCCGGCCTGGCCCGATCGGGTCGCGGTCACGCGGTCGACCCCCGCGGCACGGGTCGCGGGCGACCGGATGGTCGCGACCTGGGTCGGCCACGCGACCGTACTGATCCAGACGCACGGGCTCAACATCCTGACCGATCCGGTGTGGAGCGACACGGCTGGTCCCTTCGGCCTCGGCCCGCGTCGCGTCGCCGAACCGGGCATCGCCTTTGCCGACCTGCCCCCGATCGACCTCGTGCTGGTCAGTCACAATCATTACGATCACCTCGACAAGGCGACGCTCAAACGCCTGTGGCAGCGCGATAAACCCCGGATCGTGACCAGCCTGGGCAATGACAGCGTCATCGCGCAGACGGGCGCGCAGGCGACCGCGCTCGACTGGAACCAGCGGCTGGCGATCCGCCCCGGCATCGACGTCGTCGCCACCCGCACCCACCATTGGGGCAGCCGCTGGGGCAAGGACCGCAACCGCGCTTTGTGGTCGGGGTTCGTCGTCACGCTGCCGACCGGCGGCAACATCTATTTCGCGGGCGACAGCGGGATCGGCGACGGGCGGTGGCCCGCGGAGGCCGCCGCGCTCGGCCCGATCCGCTTCGCGATGATCCCGATCGGTGCGTTCCGCTTTCGCCCCGGCCAGATGGCATCGGGCAGCCATATCGGGCCGATGGATGCGGTCCGGGTCTTCGCGCGGCTGGGTGCGGCGCACGCGTTGCCGATCCACTGGGGCACGTTCCGGCTGAGTTCGGAGGGTTATGACACCCCGCCGCGGATGCTCGCCGCGCTGATGCGCTGTACCGGGGGCGATCCGCGCCGCTTTGCCGCCGCCGCGATCGGCGCACCGATCGACCTTCCCGTCTATGCGCCGCACCGCGCGCCCGACGAAGCCGCGCTGGCCGCCTGTATGCAGGACCCGGCGATCACCGCACTGCCCTGACGCGATCGACACGGCGCGGCGCGCCACTTTATGCTAGACGGGCGTGGTGCCCGTCGGTGATAGTAAAGCGTCATGTCCCTGCCCATCCTGATGCTCGCCGCCACCGCCGCGCTCGCGACCGCGACGCCCGATGACCGCTACGCCGACAAACGCGCCGCGATGGTCGCGACGATCGCGGACGATATCGCCAAGGCCCGTCCGACCACCCCGCTGCCCGGCCTCAAGCGCGTGCTCGCCATTGTCGGCGCGGTGCCGCGCGAACGCTTCGTCGTCCCGTCGGGGCGCGCCTTCGCCTATGTTGATATGCCGCAACAGATCGGGTTCGGGCAGACGATCTCCGACCCCTATATCGTCACCGTCATGACCGCGGCGCTCGATCTGCCCGCGGGCGCGCGGGTGCTCGATATCGGCACCGGATCGGGCTATCAGGCCGCGGTGCTGTCGCCGCTTGCCGCCGCGGTGTCGTCGATCGAGATCGTCGCCCCGCTCGCGCGGCAGGCGAAGGCACGGCTGCACCACATGGGCTATCGCAACATCGACGTGCGCAGCGGCGACGGGTTCGCCGGCTGGCCGGGCCACGCGCCGTTCGACGGAATCATCGTCGCCGCCGGGGCCAGCGTCATCCCGCAACCGCTGATCGACCAGCTCAAACCCGGCGGGCGGATGGTCATCCCGATCGGGCCGACCACGCCGCAGGAACAGTTGCTCGTCGTGACCAAGGCGGCGGACGGCACGATCACGCGCTGTTCGCTGGGTCTTGCCATGTTCGTGCCGCTGACGGGGCGCGGCCAGCGCCCGCCCGACACGCACGGGCTGATCGACCGGACGATCCCCTATTGCTACGGCGTCGCGATCACCTGACCGGTCAGCGCATCCCGGCGAAGGTCTTCGACAGGCCGTGGTAGAGTTTCTCGCGGCACACACCCTGGCTGGCCCAATCGGCGATGAACGCGGTCGCGAACATCGGCAAGAGCAGCCCGCGGCTCGCGGTCGTTTCGGACAGGATGATCACCGCGGTCAGCGGCGCGCGGACGACGCCCGCGAAATAGGCGACCATCCCCAGGATCACGACCGCGCCCGCGGGTTCGCCCGGGAACACCGCATGCAGCATGTTGCCGACACCCGCGCCCACCGCCAGGCTCGGCGCGAAAATCCCGCCGGGCAGCCCGGCGACCGCGGTCGCGATCGTGCTCGCGAATTTGGCGGGCCCGAACCACAAGGGCGCATCGACCCCGACGATCATCGCGCGCGCCGCGGAATAGCCCGTGCCCCAAGTCAGCCCGCTCGCCACCCCCAGGATCGCGACGATCCCGCCGCAGATACCCGCGAACAGCACCGCATTCGCCTTCGACCAGTCGGTGACCCAATGCCTGCCCGTCGCCAGCGCGAGTACGATACGGGAGAATAATCCCCCGAACGCGCCACCCGCGATACCCGCGATCGGCACGATGAACAGCGCGGTGCCGATCGACATATGCGCCCCGATCGCGCCGAAATAGACATAATCGCCCGACAGCGATTGCGCGACCATGCCCGCGATCACGATCGACGACAGCACCAGCAACGTCACGCGCTGTTCGTACGCCGCGGACAATTCCTCGATCGCGAACAACACCCCCGCCAGCGGCGTGTTGAACGCCGCCGCGACGCCGGCCGCCCCGCCCGCGATCACCACCGAACTGCGCAGCGGCACCCGCATGATCTTGTGCGCGATCCCCATCACCGATGCCGCCAGCTGGACCGTCGGTCCCTCGCGCCCGACGCTGGCCCCGCACAGGATCGCGCCCAGCGTCAACGTCGCCTTGGCAGTCACCGTCTTGGGGGAAATCAGGTCGCTCGTCGCCGCCTGGGGATCGTCGCGCACCGCGATCACCTGCGGGATGCCCGATCCACGCGCATGCGGCGCGAACCGCCGCGTCAGCCACACCAGCGCCATGAACCCCAGCGGGGTCGTCAGCAGCGGCAACCACCGCCATTGTTTCGCATAGCCATCGAATATCTCGCCGAACCAGTCCGCCGCCTCGGCGAACAATACCGCGACCACCCCCACCGCGATCGCCCCGGTCAGGATCGCGATCCGCCGCCGGAACCGCACCGATGTCGGCCCCTGTGCCCGCAACAGGGCGCGGAAGCGGGCGGGCGTCCATCGTTTGATCGACCGCGGCATCGGAAAGAGTGTCGGCATCGTCATGCCCTAGCAACTGTCGCGCGGCGGCGTAACCCGTCGAACCGGGCAATTTCGGCGATGAGCCGTAGCGGCAGCGCGCGATCCGCCGGGGGGGCCGCCGCGCCCGCCCGGGCGGCACGCCACTGTCATCCCATCGTCATCAAACCCTAACAGGGCGTTTACCACCTCCTTCTAGAAAGCCGTGCATGCAGCCGCTCCAACCCGCGATGGCCGACCGCGCCTGCCCCTTGCCGCCGCCCCCGCCGCCCCTGCCCGAGGCGGCGGCGTGGAGCGCGCTGTCGGTGACGGAAAGCGCGACGGTCGAGGACGTGCTGAAGCTGTTCCGGGCGAACCCGCGGATGCGCATCCTCGCGGTCGTCACCGATATCGGGCGTCCGGTCGGCGCGATCTTCGAAATCGATGTGCGTAATTTGCTGTTCAACCCATATGGTTACGCGCTGATCCGCAATCCGTATTTCGGGGGATCGATCAGCTCGCTCGTCAAACCCGTCCCGGCGGTCGAGGGTGATCTCCGCCAGATCAGGCTGGGCGATGTGCCCGGTTCGCACGACCTGGCCGAGGGCATCATCCAGGTCCGCGACGGGCGTTTCGTGCGCGCGCTCGACAGCATCGATCTGGTGCGGCTGGCGGCGGCGCGGGAGCGCGAATCGGCCTGGGCCCACGCCCGGCGCGCCGACCGGGTCGACGATGCCGGACGGCTTTTTTCGGAAGAAGTCTCCGCCCTGTCGGACGAATTGCTGACGATCGCCACGCACACCCGCGATCTGGCCGCCGCGTTCAACGCCCGTGCGCACGAAACGGGGGGCAAGGCCACCGCGGTCGCCACCGCCGCCGCCCAGACCGTCTCGGGGCTGCAGGAAATGTCGGCGCGCGGGCAACGACTGACGACCGTGGTCGAGGGGATCACCAGGGATGCCGCCCGCGCGCGGACGATCCGGAACGATGCGATGACCGCGGTGCGCGATGCGGGCCATCACGTCGCCGCGCTGTCGGTGTCGGCCCGCGCGATCGACAAGATGCTCGCGATGATCCAGCTGATCGCGAAGAAGACCCAGCTGCTCGCGATCAACGCCTCGATCGAGGCGGCGCAGGCCGGTGAGGCGGGCAAAAGCTTCGCGGTGGTCGCCGCCGAGGTGAAGGCGCTCGCCAGCCAGACCCGCCACGCGACGATCGATATCGTCGCGCACATCGCCGAGATCCACGAAGCCGTCGACGACGTCGTCAGGGGGCATGCGCAGGTCGTCGACGCGATCGTCGCGATCAGCGACATGTCCTCGACGATCGATGCCGGGCTGACCGACCAGACCGAAACGTCGATGACGATCGCGGCCTATGTCCATCAGGCCGCGCATGCCGGGGCCGATATCGATGTCGGCGTGCGCGACATCACCGACCGCGCGATGGCGGCGGGAAGCGACGCGGCGACGCTCGAGGCGCTGTCGCTGGCGCTGTCCAACGCCGCCCGCAACGTCACCGATCGGGCGGGCGCGTTCGTCGGATCGATCGGGTCGCTCTAGGGGCGATGCGACCGGTGGGCGTCGATCGCCGCGCGGGTGGATTGCCGCGATCGGTGTGCCACCCCATATTCGTCCGTGATGGCCATTCAGATCCGCACCAGTCTCGCCGAACCCGAAACCGGCGAGAATTTCGTCCCCCACCGCCCCGCGCGGCCCGCCAAGGTGGAGGGCGGCAAACGCTTCACGCTCGTCAGCGATTACGAACCCTCGGGTGACCAGCCCACCGCGATCAAGGAACTGGTCGGCACAGCGCTGCAGGGGGAAAAGGACCAGGTGCTGCTCGGCGTCACCGGGTCGGGCAAGACCTTCACCATGGCCAAGGTGATCGAGGCATTGCAGCGCCCCGCGCTGATCCTCGCCCCCAACAAGATCCTCGCCGCCCAGCTCTACGGCGAATTCAAGAGCTTCTTCCCCGACAATGCGGTCGAATATTTCGTCAGCTATTACGACTATTACCAGCCCGAGGCGTATGTCCCCCGGTCGGACACCTATATCGAAAAGGAATCGTCGACCAACGAATCGATCGACCGGATGCGCCATTCGGCGACCCGGTCGCTGCTCGAACGCGACGATTGCATCATCGTCGCCTCGGTCTCCTGCCTCTACGGCATCGGGTCGGTCGAAACCTATTCGGCGATGATCTTCGACCTGAAAAAGGGTACGACGGTCGACCAGCGGGAAATCATCCGCAAGCTCGTCGCGCTCCAGTACAAGCGCAACGACGCCGCCTTCCAGCGCGGCAATTTCCGCGTGAAGGGCGACACGCTCGAACTCTTCCCGTCGCATTACGAAGACAGCGCGTGGCGGATCAGCTTCTTCGGCGACGAGATCGAGGAAATCGTCGAATTCGATCCGCTGACCGGCAAGAAGGTCGCGAGCCTCAACAGCGTCCGCGTCTATGCGAACAGCCACTACGTCACCCCCGGCCCGACGCTCAAACAGGCGGGCGCGGCGATCAAGCACGAACTCGCCGAACGCTTGAAGGAACTCGTCGGCGCGGGCCAGCTGCTCGAGGCGCAGCGGCTCGAACAACGCACCAATTTCGACCTCGAAATGATCGCCGCCACCGGCAGTTGCGCGGGAATCGAGAATTACAGCCGCTTCCTGACCGGGCGCCTCCCCGGCGAACCGCCCCCCACGCTCTTCGAATATCTCCCCGAAAACGCGCTGCTCTTCGTCGACGAAAGCCACCAGACCGTGCCGCAGATCGGCGCGATGGCGCGCGGCGATCACCGTCGCAAGATCACGCTCGCCGAATATGGCTTTCGTCTGCCCAGCTGCATCGACAACCGCCCGCTGCGCTTCAACGAATGGGACGCGATGCGCCCGCAGACCGTCAGCGTCTCGGCGACGCCGGGCGGGTGGGAGATGGAGCAGACCGGCGGCGTCTTCGCCGAACAGGTCATCCGCCCGACCGGGCTCATCGATCCCCCCGTCGAGATCAAACCCGTCGAGGAACAGGTCCAGGACCTGATCGTCGAATGCCAGAAGACGACCGCGCTCGGCTATCGCACGCTGGTGACGACGCTGACCAAGCGCATGTCCGAAGACCTCACCGAATATATGCATGAAGCGGGGATCAAGGTCCGCTACATGCACAGCGATGTCGAGACGCTCGAAAGAATCGAGCTGATCCGCGACCTTAGGCTCGGCGTCTACGACGTCCTCATCGGTATCAACCTGCTCCGTGAAGGGCTCGACATCCCCGAATGCGGGCTCGTCGCGATCCTCGACGCCGACAAGGAAGGGTTCCTGCGCAGCGAAACCTCGCTGATCCAGACGATCGGGCGCGCCGCGCGCAACGTCGACGGCCGCGTCATCCTCTATGCCGACCGGATCACCGGCAGCATGGAGCGCGCGATGAACGAAACCGCGCGCCGCCGCGAAAAACAGGAGGCGTATAATATCGAACACGGCATCACGCCGACGACGATCAAGCGCAACATCGGCGACATCATCGCGCATGTGTCGAACAAGGATCAGGTGACGATCCCGATCGACGCCGATGGCAGCGGCGCCCGCCCCCACATGGTCGGCCACAATCTGCGCGCCTATATCGAGGATCTCGAAAAACAGATGCGCAAGGCCGCCTCCGACCTCGAATTCGAAACCGCCGGCCGCCTCCGCGACGAAATCCGCAGCCTGGAAAACGAAGAACTCGGCCTCCCCGCGGGCGAGCACAAGGCCCCCGTCATGGGCCGCAGCAACGAAGGCAAACCCGGCACCCGCAAGACCCGCTACGGCAAAAGCCAGAAAATCCGCATGGGCAAACGCGGGGGCTAGCCACGCCCCATCCCCACTGTTCCCCGGCGAAGGCCGGGGCCCAGTTGGATAAGTTCAATTGGATGAACCGAACCTCAGTTCACAACCCAAGCGATCACACGCGACGTCGCACCTAAGCCCCCGCCACCCACGCATCCCCGATCTGCTGCAACACATCCAGCGGCACCCGGCCATAGCGTAGCACCGCGGCGTGATAGGCCTTCAGGTCGAACGCCTCGCCCTGTTTGGCCTTCGCCTTCTCGCGGATGCCGGTGAATACCGAATGGCCGAGCTTGTAGCTCGCCGCCTGCCCCGGATTGACGCAATAGCGCTCGACCTCGCGCGCGGCGAAGCCGGGGGTTTCGCCCTCCTGCTCGACGAAGCGCTGGATCGCCTGTTCGCGGGTCCAGCGATAATGGTGCATCCCCGTGTCGACGACGCAGCGGTTCGCGCGGAACAGCATGAATTTGAGGTAGCCCAGCCGCCCGAGCGGATCGGCGTCGTACATCCCGATCTCGTCCGCCAGCTGTTCGGCGTAGAGCGCCCAGCCCTCGCCATAGCCCGAAAAGCCCGAAATCTTGCGGATCAGCGGCAGGTCCTGGTTCGACAGCGCCAACCCGCCCTCGAGCTGATGCCCCGGCAACCCTTCGTGATAGACCGTCGTCGCGAGGCAGAATTTGGGCCAGTCCGCCGAATCCTTGAGATTGAAATAGACCAGGCCGGGCCGCGACCCGTCGATCGCGGGGCTCTGGCTGAATGCCGCCGCCGCGCCCGCCTCGGTCTGCGCAGGGACGCGCCGCACCTCGAAGCTATAGGGGGGCAACCGGTCGAACACGCTCGGCAATGTCGCACGGATCGCCGCCAGCCGCGCGTTGCAATAGGCGATCGCCGCCTGCTTGCCCGCATCGGTGTTGGGATAGAGCTGGTCCGGATTCTGGTAGAGCGCGGCCATCCGCGCGCCGACCGTGCCCTTGCTATACCCCTGTTTCCGCAGCTCGGCATCAAGCCGCGCCGACAGCATCGCCGCCTGGTCCAGCCCGAACTTGTGGACCTCCTCTGGCGACAGGCTCGACGTCGTCGTGGCCTTCAGCGCGACCGGATAGAAATCCGCCCCCTGCGGCAATTTCCACACGCCCGCGTCATGCGTCGCCGACGCGCGCAGCGTCTTGGCATAGGCCAGCTGCCGCACTAGGGCGGGCAGCACGCTGGCGGTATAGATCGCCGCCGCCTTGCGCCCGTAATCGTCGCCCAGCCCCTTCTCCGCGGCGCGGCGCGCGATCGATCGCACGATTAGCGCATCGGCGGCGGGCACCGCGGTCTTGCCCATCTGGTCGATCGTCAGGTCGAGGATGAAATCGGGCGGCACCACGCCCAGTGCGGCATCATGCCCCATCCGGTCGGTCTGGTCGTTGATCTGCCCCGCGAACGCCTGCAACCGCTGCAAATACGCATCCGCATCGCCCTTGGTCGCGATCTGGTGCTTGGTATCGAGGAAATCGGGGACCGACTGATACGCCCCCGACAATTGCGACACGACATAGGGGCTGGGGCCGTAGCTCGACCCGCCGAAATCAAACGCTTGCACCGCCACCGCCGACCGGCGGGTGTAGAGGACGCAATCGAGATCGATCTGTTGTTCGCGCGTCAGCGCGGCGCGGTCGACCGCCTCCAGCCGTTTCAGTTGCGCCCGGGTCAGCGCCGCGTTCGCCGCGATCGCGGCGGGCGACTGGTCGGACAGTTGCGCGCGCAGATCAGCGTTCGCCCCCTTGTCGAGCCCCAGCTGCGTCGCGCCTTCGGGGCTGCGCCGCAATTGTTGCTGGACCAGATCGTCGAACAGCGCCGCCAACGGCGATGGCTGGACGGCGGCGCGGATCGGGGTGGCGGACAGCGCGGAGGTTGCGGCGGTCCCGGCGAGGAAATGGCGACGGCTGGTGGTCATGCCCCGATGTCGACCGCGCCGCGCCCCGCTGTCAAGCCGACCGTCGGATCGCCCCCCCGATCAGTCCCCGATCAGTCCCCGATCAGTCGACGTCCTCGCTCGGCACTTCGTAATAGCGCGCGACGCGGTCGGCATAGGCCTGGTCGAACGCAGGCGCGTTGTTCGACCAGCTCGGCCCGCCCTCCAGCATCCGCCGGTCGATCGTCACGACATACAGGTCGCGCACCGCATCGAACTGCAACAGCCCGAACGGCAGCGGATAGAAGCTCTTGCCCATCCCCAGGAACCCGCCCAGGCTCAGCACCGCATGCGTCACCCGCCCGGTGCCCTTGTGGACCATGAACGCATAGACCGATCCCACGGTGTCGCCATCGCGGCTTTCGACCTTGATCGTCGTTGCGGCATTGGCCTGGCTCAGCAATTGGGTCGGGGTCTGGGTGTCGGTCATCGGAAACTCCTGGCGTTCGCGCGATCAACCGGCGGTCCTGCCCGCCGGTTCCCGCGCCCGTCCCGTCGCTACCCGGTTGAGCGTCGGCGCGCCATCGGTCATAGCCCTTGATGATGCGTATCCGGTCCTTTCCCCCCGCCCTTCCCCTGCGCCCGCTGCTGGCGCTCACCCTCGCGCTCGGCAGCGTCGTCGCCTGCGTGCCCCAGCCGCCCAGCCCGCCGCCACCCGCGCGTCCGCGCGTCGTCGCACCCATGCCGGCGCCGCGCCCCACGCCCCCGCTCGCCGCGGACTGGCGCGATTGGCCGGTGACGCCGGGGACCTGGGTCTATCGCCGTGACGATCGCGGCAGCATCGCGCTGTTCGGCCCCGCCGATCGCGACGCGCTGGTGACGCTCCGCTGCGATCGCGCCGCGCGCCGCGTCTATCTGTCGAAGAGCGGCACGACCGCGACCCTGGTGACGATCCGCACCAGCAGCATCACCCGCGCGCTCCCCGTTCAGCCGACCGGGGGCACGCCCGCCTATGTCGCCGTCGCGCTCGATCCGCGCGATCCGTTGCTCGATGCGATGGGGTTCAGCCGCGGGCGGTTCACGGTCGAACAGGCAGGCGTCGCGCCGCTGGCGATTCCCGCGTGGGCAGAGGTGGAACGGGTGACCGAGGATTGCCGCGGCTGACGACTCAAGCATCCCCCGCGAAGCATCATAGGATCGTCGAAAATTTAGGGTAAAACAAGGCTTGTATCGCGGGCCGATCTGACTCACATTCCTCATCGTGATCAACGCCGATCACGCCGTTATCAACTAGCGAAAGGAGGTGATCCGATGTCTCATGGTTCAGCAGTGAGTTCGGTTCGGTTCGTTCGGGGGACGCACCGCTAACGCCACGGGATCGCGCCGGGGAGTATCCTCTCCCAGTCAACGGCATGATCCTTCGGGCACGGTGGTACGCATGGTCCTCCGGGCTGGAGCTCTCCGGCCGCTGACCATGTTGGGGGGTTGTCGGGTCGTCCTCAGGGCGCCCGGCAACCTCTTTTCATATCCGGCCCGCCCGCGTCGGGCCCTGTCGCAGGAGCATCGCGTGGCCGATCCCCGCCCCGCCCCGATCGATGCCGGTGGGCGCACATGAAGGCGCTGATCGATCCGCAACACGCGCTCGCCACCGGGCTCGCCGCGATCCGCACCGAATTCCAGGTCCCCGCCACGTTTCCGCCCGCCGTGCTCGCCGCCGCCGAACAGGCCGCGCGCCGCACCCCGACCGACCATGTCGACCGCACCGCGCGCACCTTCGTCACGCTCGATCCCGCGACCTCGACCGATCTCGACCAGGCCTTCGCGATCGAGCGCGCCGGGGGCGACCTCCTGCTCCATTATGCGATCGCCGATGTCGCCTGGTTCGTCGATGACGACGGCCCGATCGACCGCGAAGCCTGGGCGCGCGGCGAAACGCTGTACCTCCCCGATGGCAAGGCCGGGCTCCACCCGCCGGTCCTCGCCGAAGGCGCGGCGAGCCTGCTCCCCGATGGCGACCGTCCCGCGATCATCTTCACCGTCCGCGTCGATCCCGCCGGGGCCGCGACGCTCGACGGCGTCGAACGCGCGCTGATCCGCAGCCGCGCGAAGCTCGCCTATGAGACCGTCCGCGATGACGATCTCCCCGCGGGCTTCACCGACATCGCGCGCCGGATCCAGGCCGACGAGCAACGCCGCGGTGCCGCGCGCGTCGACCCGCCCGAACAGGAGATCGAGCGCGTCGACGGCGATCTCACCCTGCGGTTCCGCCCGCGGCTGATCGCGGAGGACCCGCAACGCCGCGCTCTCGCTCGCGACCAACATGGCGGTGGGCCAGGCGCTGCTCGCGCACCACACCGGGCTATTCCGCGTCATGGACGCCCCCGACGCCGCCGCCGTCCAGCGCCTGCGCAACACCGCCACGGCGTTCGGCCTGAAATGGCCCACCGCCCAGCCGCTCGACGCCTTCACCCGCACGCTCGACGGTGCGCAGCCGCGCCAGGCCGCCTTCATGCTCGCGGTGCGCCGCGCAGGCCATGGCGCCGCCTATACGCCGTGGCGCGCGGGCGAGACGCCGTGGCATGCCGCGGTCGCCGCCACCTATGCACAGGCGACCGCCCCCTTGCGCCGCCTCGCCGACCGCTACGTCATCCGCGCCGCGCTCGCCGTCGCTAACGGGCGGCGCGTCCCCGACATCGTCAGCGCCGCGTTCGAGACGCTGCCCAAGGTCATGGCCCGCGCCGACGCCACCGCCGGACGCATCGACCGCGCCGCGATCGACCTGCCGGAGGCCGTCATGCTATCGAGCCACGAAGGCGACCGTTTCGCCGCCACCGTCACCGACACCGACGACCGCGGCGCACGCATCCAGCTCTGCGACCACCCCATCGTCGCGCGCCTCGCCACCCCCGCGCTCCCCGGCGACGCGATCACCGTCCGGCTGACCGCGGTCGACATCGACAAACGGACGATTGCCTTCGCGGCGGCGGACTGAGCCGAGGCGGCTGGAATGAGGGCGTCATTCGGTGTGTCGTTCGCAGCGTAACGACAGCGGGACGTGGTGGTTAGCTGCCGTTGCGCGTCGGACGAGCGCATCATGGAAAACGGACGCTCGTGGGCCTGCCTCGGCGCAGGCGAAGCGCCCCAATGTCAATTATTTTGGCATAGCTCGTTTAAGCCCAAACGCGCCGTTTTTTTTGCTGATCTCGTCAACGGAGGCACCGCGTATGTAGATCTTGCTTTTTATTCAAATTCTTTGAGCTGGCGGGCAGCGGGGTCATCGCTGAAAGTGATAACGATATGGTCATCGTCGTCATCGGAGCCGCCTGGTTCGAGACGCAGATCGGCGATGGTCTCGCCGCGATCAAGATGTGCTCTGACGACATTGCTGGCCGAGGAATCAAAGATCCGCTTCGCCTGTTCAGGCGTGATCCGACCGGCGAGCAGATCGAGGAACGCGCGGGAGGAGAATTTGATCTCCGACTTGTCGCCCTTCCGCCAAGAGACGTTGGTGCTCAAATATCTTCCCTTTGCGGTGGGCGCGAAGACAGATTGCTCGTGCAATTGTCTACTTTGATACCCCTCGCGCCGAGGTGGAGGCAAGATTGCAGCGAGACGCGCGAACTCGGCGGTATCGATTTCGAAGCCCGGACGGCAGCATAGTCCGATCTTCCACTCGATCGTGTCGCGGTAGCCGGTCAGGCCTGAACTTCCGCGGTTCGGCGTGACAATCACAACGACATCAATGCCGGGGTTCGCCTTACTCCCAAGGTAGTGATCGGCGATCTGACTGCCATTGTAGACGCGCGCCGTATGGTCGGTCTGGTCGAACCGGCGCAGCGCGGTGCTACCGACATCCGCCAAGATCACGCACCGGATGCCCATGAAATGCGCATTGCGCAGCTGCTTCGCCTTGGACTCCAGCGCGCGGAAGACATAGTTATCCGAGATATGCCGGATTTCGGGCGGCATAGAGGTCGTGAAATTATAGCGGCTCTGGGGCCGTTCGTGCCACGTCACCACAACCTTCAGCATGCCCTCGACAAGCTGCAGCTTGTCGCCATCCTTTCGGTCCTGACCCTTGAGCCAATGTCGAAGCTGCGTCCGCACGACATCGGATACGACCAAGCCGCGCGGAACGCACACGCGTCGGATCGAATCTCGTTCGATCCGCACCGTTTCCTCACAGAAATAGTAGGAGAGGTGCCGCCCAGCGCCACGCCGAATTCTACCGGCTTCCTGAGACAGCTTGCGCGAAGCGTTGCGCATGCCTTCATCCGCCGGCAGCACCGCATCGGACAGGGCGGTAATCTCGATGACAGTTTCGTGCCCAGGGAAGAGGTAGTCGGAGAACAGGTCGGGCAGGCGCTTCTCACTATACCATTCCGGCTCGATTTCGATCGGCCCGAGCTTAGCGATCGCCCAAGTGAGGCCGAGTTCCATTTCGGCAGGTAAGGCCTGTTCAATCTCCTTGCTCTTCATGCGTCGGACCAGACCGCGAGATTGCTCTTGGCCCATCAGCGGACCAAGCTCATCTAGCATCGTCTGGAGGCGGCGTCGGGCGAAGATGGCCATGTGGTGCCGGTTTCCTCCAGCGGTGCGCGAGATGCAATACAGCTTACTGGAACGCCAGCGGTCTCTGCTGCGCCACCTCAAATCTATTCGATGGGTAACGGCTCAGTTCAGCCCATCGAGTATTATCCGAACCAACGGTCGATTTAGAGATGCGCGTGAGTGCCCGTAAACGTCCGACAGTAGACGAAATCCGCGCGCCCCCTCACCCCAACACCCGCACCAGCGCCACCACCGCATCGACCACCGACGATCCCGCGAACGGCCCCAGAAACAGCACGACGAGCATCACGCCGACGATCCGCATCAGCGTCCGCTCCTGCGCCGCATCCAGCCGCCGCGGCGGCGGGGGCGGGTCGAAGCCGCCGGGGGCGGGCGGCCACGCGTTCGAATCGTAGAACATCGCGCCAGCCTAGCGCCGCCCCGGCGCAACGCCAGCGCGCAATTCGCGCTCACGCGTCGGCGAGCAGCCCCTCGCGCGCGATCTTCTCTCGCCACACCAGCGGCGCGAGCTGGTGGACGTTGTTGCCCTCGCTGTCGACCGCGACGGTGACGGGGAAATCGACGACCTCGAATTCATAGATCGCCTCCATCCCCAGATCCTCGAACCCGACGACCTTCGATCCCTTGATCGCGCGCGAAACCAGATAGGCCGCGCCGCCGACCGCCATCAGATACGCGCTCTTGCCCTCGGCGATCGCCTTGGTCGCATCGGGGCCGCGTTCGGCCTTGCCGACCATCGCGAGCAGCCCCTGGTCGAGCATCATCCGCGTGAACTTGTCCATCCGCGTCGCGGTCGTCGGACCCGCGGGCCCCACGACCTCGTCCCCGACCGGATCGACCGGCCCGACATAATAGATCACGCGGCCCTTGAAGCTGACCGGCAGTTCCTCACCCTTGGCGAGCATGTCCGCGATCCGCTTGTGCGCGGCGTCGCGCCCGGTCAGCATCTTGCCGTTGAGCAGCAACCGGTCGCCCTGCTGCCACCCCTGCACGATTTCGGGCGTCAGCGTGTCGAGATCGAC
>Ga0206131_10000064_pt1 | contig 135615 bp, 124 predicted proteins | sample Helgoland_Spring_FD_148636 | JGI IMG/M metagenome (GOLD analysis project Ga0206131, IMG submission 148636) | Pelagic subsurface seawater microbial communities from Kabeltonne, Helgoland, North Sea - Helgoland_Spring_Bloom_20160517_1 | ecosystem: Environmental > Aquatic > Marine > Epipelagic ...
GCCCTGCGCGGGCGATACACTGGCGGAGGGGATCGCGGTCAAGGAACCCGGCGCGATCACCTCGGGGATGGTCGCGCGGCTGGTCGACGACATCGTGCTGGTCAGCGAACGCAGCCTCGAAATGGCGGTCAGCCTGTTGCTCCAGATCGAAAAGACCGTCGTCGAGGGTGCGGGCGCCGCGGGGCTGGCCGCGTTGTTGCAGCACCCCGACCGGTTCCGCGGCAAGACCGTCGGCGTCGTGCTGTGCGGCGGCAATATCGACACGCGGCTGCTCGCCAACGTGCTGTTGCGCGATCTGGCGCGGTCGGGGCGGCTGGCGCGGCTCCGCATCCGGTTGCAGGACCAGCCCGGCGCGTTGTTCAACGTCGCGCGGATCTTCGACCAGCAACGGGTCAACATCATCGAAGTCTATCACCAGCGCGTCTTCACGACGCTCCCCGCCAAGGGGCTGATCACCGACATCGAATGCGAAGCCCGCGACCGTGCGCACCTCGACCGACTGATCCAGGCGTTGCGCGATGGCGGCTACGAAACGACGACGGTCGAACTCGCCTGAACCGGTAGGAGGGCACGGATGGCAGGACGGCCAGCGCTGCGGCTGGCGTGGCGGCTGGCGGCTGGACGAGAACCCACCGCGGCCTGATCGCGGTGCGGGCACCGACGCGTCCGGCCACCTGGCGGCATGAAGCGTCGACACCCGACGCGCGCAGCGAACGGCTGATGCCCCCAACCGCTGACGCTGACAGGACGGCCCGACGGCGAGAACCCGCCGCCTGATCGCGGTGCAGGCAATGACGCGTCCGGCCACCGGGCGGCATACCGTTGACGCTCACGGGACGGCCCAACGACTGGAGCGCGCCGCGGACAGATTGCGCAGCGGGCGACGGCGCGTCGGGCCACGGGACGGCATGACGCTGGTGGGTATCTAGCGGCAAGCACCGCGGACGCCACATGCCAGCCCGTACAGCCATCGCCCATCGACCCGCAGCACGCAGCAAAAGGGGCGGCACGACCAGCGTACCGCCCCCGAAACCTCAACGAGGATCGCTAAAGATTAGCGGCTCGCAGGCTTGTCGTCCTTGGTCGCTGCGACGACGCCAATTGCGACGACACCGGCCAGGATCAGGATGGCGAAGATGCCGGCGCCGCCGCCGAGCTTGCTCTTGCCGCTGGTGGTCGTGCCCGAGCGGACGCTCTTGCTGACCGACAGCGATGCCGCCGGGTTCGACTGTGCGCTGGCGACTGCAGGCATGGCGGCCATCGAAAGTGCGGCAACCGCACCCAATACATTCTTGAACATGATAATCTCCCTTTGGGCTCGATTTGCTGCAACGCCGCGCTTTTGGCGAAGTTCCAACATTAAAGGCCCCGTTGTCATAATTCACCGCGGCGCCCGACGCAACGACTATCTCGACGCGAAACGATGATCGGGCGCGATGCGAAACAAACTAATCGGCCCGCGGCGTCAATGCTCGCCGACGGTGAATAGTCGGTTAACCGTCTTTCGTGGTAAAGCCACTTTTCAGGAGCGGCGCGATGACTCATAAGCAGCGGATTGTCGCGCCGCGGCATCGTGTTTGAAAGGCTTGCCGGCGGTGACTGCGCCCTTCCGATTTCCCCGATTCTTCGTCACCAGCCCGTCGCCCTGCCCGTATCTGCCGGGGCGCCAGGAGCGCAAGGTGTTCACCGAACTGGCCGGGCCGCATGCGACCGAACTGAACGATGCGCTGGGCCGGATCGGGTTTCGCCGCAGCCAGAGCGTCGCCTATCGGCCCAGCTGTTCGGGCTGCACCGCCTGCGTGTCGGTGCGCGTGGTGACCGACGACTTCGTCCCCAACGCCACCCAGCGCAAATTGATGAAGCGGTTCGGCGATATCGAGGTGTCGATCTGCCGCCCCTGGGCGACCGCCGAACAATTCCAGCTGCTGCGCCGCTATCTCGGCACCCGCCACCCGGGCGGCGGCATGGCGGGGATGGACGAAGACGATTACGCCGACATGATCGAACATTCGCCCGTCGCTTCGACGATCGTCGAATATCGCGCGCCCTCGGTCGATGGCGAACGCGGCGCGTTGCTCGGCGCGTGCCTGACCGATCGTCAGGCGGACGGATTGTCGATGATCTACAGCTTCTTCGCGGCGGACGACGACACCCGCCCGGGGCTCGGCAATTTCATCATCATGGACCATATCGCCCGCGCGCGCGACACGGGCCTCCCCTATGTCTATCTCGGCTATTGGGTGAAGGGGTCGCCGCGGATGACCTACAAGACCCGCTATCGCCCGATGGAGGTGCTCGGCCCGGAGGGGTGGCGGTTGCTCGACGAAGCGGCGCTGGCGGATCCCGTGCCGGTAACGACCCCCGCCTGATCGACTATTGCGCTTCGGACACGGTGATATCGACGTCCAGCCGCTCGCTGCCCTCGCCCAGCCGCGATCCCGCCACCGCCGCCGCTCCCACCGAATCGAGCGCGACCGCGACGCGGACATGATCCTCCTCCGGACAGCGCCCGGTCGACGGATCGAACGCGACCCAGCCGATCGTGTCGACATAGGCCTCCGCCCAGCCATGCGGCGCCGACAGGCCTTCTTGCCCGGCCAGCCGATATCCCGACACATAGCGCGCGGGCGATCCACGGTGGCGCGCGGCGACCAGGAACATCTGCGCCAGGTCGCGCGCGGTCGCGCTGTCGTGCGAAAACGCCGCCGCCGCGGTACGGCCGGGCTGCGGGCGCGCGGGATCGAGCGTGAACCGCGCGTGCAGCGCTTCGTTAATCCGGTGCAGCGACCCCAGCGCGCCCTCGGCCCCCGCCGCGTCGTCGGCAAAGGCGGCGATTCCCGCGTCGACCGGGGTCACCGCGGTCGATCGCAGGAACAGCGCCGCCGGGAAAATCTCGGTCACGCCATGCAGCACGCCGTTCGAATGGCTGGTCAGCACCTCGCCCGTCACCGTGATCTCGACCGCGTCGACCGGGCCGTCGACATAGAGCATCGTTGTCGCATTGCCGAAGCCGTCGCGCGCATCGCGCATCCGGGCATCGCAATCGACATCGATCCGCCACGTCGCGACCGTCTGGTCGTGATGGTTTTCGGGCGTCATCCGCAACATCTGGACGAGCCGCGACTGGGGTTCGCTGAACCGGTACAGCGTGCGGTGATCGATCGACAGCCGCATCAGCCGAACCGGAACTGACGACCGATCGCGCCGTGCAATTTGGCGTTCTCGTCGATGAACGACAGCAGATATTGGTGCAGCCCACTCGTCATGATCTCTCCCGATCGGGTCTTGGCCGCGCGCGCCGCGCGCATCCGCGCCATCCGGTCCGCCTCGCCATGCGATCCGGTGTGCCGCGCCAGATCGCCCAGGATATCGACGACCTCGTCGATCGACGCCGCCAGGCTGCGCGGCATTTCCTTGCGCGTCACCAGCAGGTCGATGACGTTCGACGCGCGCAACCCGTCCGAATAGAGCCAGCGATAGGCGGTGACCGCGGACACCGTCTGCAGGATCGTCGTCCACTGGTCGCGATCGACGACCCCGCCGACCCTCTCGCCCTCGGGCAACAGGATGTGATATTTGACGTCGAGCAAGCGCGCGGTGTTGTCGGCGCGCTCGATCGCCTGGCCCAGCCGGACGAACCAGGTCGCCTGGTTGCGCAGCATCCGCTGGACCGCGCCTTCGAACCCGCGGGTTTCGTTCTTGACCGCCTCGACCATGTTGAGCGTCGCCGCGGTCCCGCCGACCCCCGCCCGGTTTTCGAAGATCAGCCACGCGCGGTTGATCGCGGTCCACGCATCGCGGCTGAGCGCGGTGCGCACCGCGCGCGCATTGTCACGCGCCATCGCCAGGCAGCGGACGACCGATCCCGGATGGCTCGTGTCGAGCGTTAGGAACCGGACGACCTCGATCTGCGTCATCGCGGCGCCCGATTTGGCGAAATCCTCATCGGTTTCGGTGACGGTCAGCGCCGACGACCACGCCGCCTCCCCCGCCGGCCGCGACGACAGCACGTCGAGCCGGACGGTCGCCTCGATCAGCCGCGCCATGAAATCGGCGCGTTCGATATAGCGGCCGAGCCAATAGAGCGACGACGCCGTGCGCGACAACAGCATCATGCCGCGTCTCCCCGCGTCGTCGTTGCCGGGGGCGTTCCCTGGTCCGCACTCTGGGCCTGCGTCATCGACCCCATCGTCTGCGTCTGGCCGCCCGCCGATTGATCCTGCGTCGCGACATGGCCTTCGTCCATCAGCACGAAACTATCCTTCGTGCCGCCGCCCTGGCTCGAATTGACGACCAGCGACCCTTCCTTCAGCGCCACGCGGGTCAGCCCGCCGGGAACGACGCGCACCCCGTGCGCCCCCGACAGCACGAACGGGCGGAAATCGACGTGGCGTGGGGCCAGCCCCTGCGCCGCCATCGTCGGCACCGTCGACAGCGCCAGCGTCGGTTGCGCGATATAGCGATGCGGTTCGGCGATCAGCGCGGCGCGAAACGTCTCGATCTCGCCGCTCGACGCGGTCGGCCCGACCAGCATGCCATAGCCGCCCGATCCATCGACCAGCTTCACGACCAGCTCAGGCAGATTGTCGAGCACGTATTTCAGCGCACCGGGCTCGCGGCACCGGAATGTCTCGACGTTGGGCAGCTTCGCCTCCGACCCCGTGTAGAATTTCACGATTTCGGGCATGTAGCTATAGATCGCCTTGTCGTCGGCGATGCCGTTGCCCGGCGCGTTGATGATCGCGACGTTGCCCGCGGCATAGGCGGCGATCAGCCCGGGCACGCCCAGCGCGCTGTCGGGGCGGAACACCAGCGGATCGAGATAATCGTCGTCGATCCGGCGATAGATCACATCGACCCTGACCAGCCCCTCGATCGTGCGCATCCAGACGACATCGTCGTCGACGACCAGATCGCGCCCCTCGACCAGCTCGATCCCCATCGAATCGGCCAGGAAACTATGTTCGTAATAGGCGCTGTTGTAATGACCCGGCGTCAGCACGACGCACCGCGGGCTCGATCCCGCCGCATGCGGGGCGACCGACTTCATCGTTTCGAGCAGCAGGTCGGGATAGCTGTCGACCGCGGCGACGCGCAATTCGCGGAAGAGTTCGGGGCACAGCCGCAACATCGCCTCGCGGTTTTCGAGCATATAGCTCACCCCCGACGGGGTCCGCGCATTATCTTCGAGCACGAAGAACTCGTCCGGCCCGGTGCGGACCAGATCGATGCCGCAGATATGCGCGGCGATCCCGTGGGGCGGTCGCATCCCGGCGATCTCGGGGCGGAACTGGTCGTTGCCCAACACCAGGTCGGCGGGCAGCACGCCCTCGTCCAGGATCCGCCGGTCGCCATAGATATCGTCGAGAAACGCGTTGATCGCCTCGACCCGCTGGACCAGCCCATCCGACAGGCGATCCCATTCGCTGCGCAGGAAGACGCGGGGCACGATATCGAACGGGATGATGCGCTCGCTGGCATCGCTGTCGCCATAGACGGCAAAGGTGATGCCCAATTGGCGAAACGTCGTTTCCGCCGCATCCTGGCGGCGGCGCAATTCACTATCCGGGGTCGATTCAAGCCATTCGCCCAGCGCGGTCAAGGCTGGCCGGGTCGGCAACGTCCCACCAAAGCCCAAAATCTCGTCGAACGCCTGTTGTTTCCCCATCGAGATAATAAGCCCCCCACCCGTCGACTTGTTCCATGCTGCCGTTGTTTTGTGCAGTGCACAAGCGCGATTAGTGTCCGGCGGGCGTCGCCGCGCCAGATTGTTTGATCAACTCGGCATCGAACGCGATCCGGGCGGCGGTGACCATCCGCGGCAACCCGGTCGGATCGACGAACGCATCGCGATCGCCCGCGGCGACGCGCGCGCGCCGACCCATCACGTCGGCCAGTTCGGGATGCGCGGGCAACAGCACGTCCGCCTTCATTCCCGCCAGTCGCCCGAAACTATACCGGAAATCCGAAACGATCGCGCGATAGCCCGGATTGGCGATCAGCTGGTTGCCCGCCACCGTCAGGCTGCACGGAAACATCACGCGCAGCGGTCGCCCCGCCTGCACGACCGTCATCGTCCACGTCGTGCATCCCGCGGTATGGCCGGGGGTCCGCAGCGCGGTCAGCGTCACCGCGCCCAGCGTCACCGTGTCGCCATCGTGCAGGACGCGGTCGACGCGCGCACGGGGGAAGGTGACGAGGCCATAGCTGACGACGCTCGGCGGGCGCCCGGTCGCGATCGCGCGCGCATCGGCGTCCATCACCGCCAGCCGCGCGCCGGTGTCGCGTTGCAGGCGCGCCAGGCCCGCGGCGTGATCGAAATGCGCATGGCTGTTCAGCAGGATCTTCACGTCGCGCAGCCTCACCCCGACGCGCGCGATGTTGCGTTCGATCGCGGGGACGTTCGGCGCCAGCGTCCCGTCGATCAGGATCGCGCCGTCGCGGGTGGTGATCAGATAGGCCGCCAGGCCCTTCGTCCCGACATAATGGATCGGGCCGATGATCGGAAAGCCCGCGACCGGTTCGCGCCAGGCGGGGGGATCGAGCGTGCTCGCCCCGGTCGCCAGCAGCGCGGCGATCGCGCCCACCGCCTTCACCGCCCCCATGGCTTTCATCGCAACCCCTCCAGCATCGCGGGCGTCAGCACCTGCGGCAGGACCTGCGGTTCGGCGGCGCCCTTGGGATAGAAGAGGTACAGCGGCACGCCCGCACGGTTATGCGCCTCGATGAACCGGCCCAGCGTCGCATCGCCATCGGTCCAGTCGCCGACCAGCACCGCCACGCCGTTGCGGCGGAAGGCGTCACGCACCCCATCGGTCTCGATCGCCGCCTTTTCATTGACCTTGCACGTCAGGCACCAGTCCGCGGTAAAATAGGCGAAGACGGGCTTGCCCTGTTGCCGCAACGCCGCCAGCCGCGCCTCGCTGAACGGCGCCGCGTTTCCTGCCGGGGCGACCGCCGCGCCCGCGGGGCTGCGCGCGATCCCCGCGACGCTCGATCCCGCGATCACGATCAGCCCGACCACCCCGACCCAGCCGAACGACAGCCCGCGGCGTTGCCGCACGCCCGCGTTCCACAGCGCCAGTGCGACGCCCAGCGCGGCGACCAGCGCGACCGTCATCCCATCGACCCCCGCCTGCCGCCCCAGCACCCACGCCAGCGCGATCGCGGTCAGCCACATCGGGATCGACAGGATCCGCCGGAACGCCTCCATCCACGCCCCCGGCTTGGGCAACCGCCGCCGCAGCGCGGGGACGAACCCGATCAGCAGGAACGGCAGCGCCAGGCCGATGCCCAGCCCCGCGAACACGCCCAGCGCGGCATACCAGGGCAGGACCAGCGCCGCGCCCAGCGCCGCTCCCATGAACGGCCCGGTGCACGGCGTCGCGACGAACGCCGCCAGCGCCCCGGTCGCGAACGCGCTCGTCGCCCCGCCTTCACCCGCGAACCGCGGCATCGGCATCTCGAACAGCCCCGACAGGTTCAGCGCGATCCCGACCGACAGCAGCAACAGCGCGACGATCATCCGCGGGTTCTGCAGCTGGAACGCCCATCCCACCGCGGACCCGCCCGCGCGCAACGCCAGGATCGCGGCGCCCAGCCCGACGCAGACCAGCACCACGCCCGCGGTATAGGCCAGCGCCTCGTGCCGCGCGCCGCGCTCGTCCGCGCCGCCGCGCGCCAGGCTCAGCGCCTTCAGGCTCAGGATCGGAAACACGCACGGCATGATGTTGAGGATCAGCCCGCCCAGCACTGCCCCCAGAAAGGCGACCAGCGCCAGCCACGCCGCGCTGCCCCCGTTACTGGCCCCATCGCTGGAGCCCCCCGCCGGGATCGCCACATTGCCCGGCTGCGCGACGATCGCCAGCCCTCGGGTCGCACCGATCCGCAGCACCCCCTCCAGCGCGCCCGTCGCCTTGCCCTTCGTCACCACCACCAGCCGGTCGCCATCGCGCGATACCGTCTGCGGCGCAGCGTAATCGACCGCGCCATCGCCCGTGACGGGAAAGAAATAGGGCGTCTCGACCGTCGCCGACGCCGGGATCGGCACCGCCAGCGCAAGCGCGCCGTCGCGCACCTGATAGGTCGCAGCCGCCGCCAGCGGCTTGGGAATCGCCGCGCGCCACGCGTCGAACCGGGCGCGATCGGTAGGCTGGCCCTCCCCCACGGTCAGGTCGAGCGTCAGCGTCTGCGCTTCGGGCACGCAGATCGACGTCGTGCACGCCAGATAGGTGATCGCGAGCTTGATCGGCAGCCGCGTCCCCATCGCCAGTCCCGCGGGCACCCGCACCGTCGCCAGCGGCGCATAGGGCGCCTCATAGACGTAATTCATCAGTCCCGCGATCAGCAGCGTCGTCGGCACCGGCCAGTCGACCTCCCCGACGACCGCCGCGCCCTTGGGCAGCGTCCACGCGAACGACGACGGCAGTCCCGCGTCCCCCGGATTGCGCCAATAGCCATGCCATCCCGGCGCGGGGCGGGTGTCGATCGCCAGCGTCACGGTGTCGCCGCTGCGCGGGGCGGCGCTGTCGGCGACCAGCCGCATCACCAGGTGCGGGCCGGTGCCCGACGGGACCTGCGCGGCGGCGGGCAGAACCCATAGCGCCAGCACCGTCATCATGGCGCAACCAAGGGCGCGCAATCTTGCGAGGTTCATCACGCCGTCCCATAGCCCGGACGTCGCATCTCACCAAGGTCACGCCCATGAAAACCGCGCTTCCGATTCTCGCCTCCGCCGCGCTGCTGGCGGCGATGCCCGCCACCGCGCAGACCGCGGCGCCACCCGCGGGTCCGGTCGCATCGCTGCCCGCTCCCGCTCGGGCTGCGGCCCTCACGCTGGCGACACCTGCACGCGCGCGGCCCAAGCTGATCGTCGCGATCTCGGTCGACCAGTTTTCCGCCGATCTGTTCGCGCAATATCGCAACCATTTCACCGGTGGTTTCAAACGGTTGCTGACGGGCGTCGTCTTCCCCTCGGGCTATCAGAGCCACGCCGCGACCGAAACCTGCCCCGGCCATTCGACGATCCTGACGGGCATGCGCCCCGCGCATACCGGCATCGTCGCCAACAATTGGGTCGACCAGTCCGCCCCCCTCGACGACAAGATCATCTATTGCGCGGAGGACGAAAGCGTCCCCGGCAGCACCCACAGCAACTATACCGTGACCGACAAGCATCTGAAGGTGCCGACCTTGGGCGAAATGATGAAGGCCGCCGACCCGCGCACCCGCGTCGTGTCGGTCGCGGGCAAGGATCGCGCCGCGGTGATGATGGGCGGGCACAAGGTCGACGAGCTGTGGTGGTGGAACGGCAAGACCTATGTCAGCTATGCCGGGCGGGTCCAGCCCGCGGTCGTCACCCGCGCCAATGCCGCGATCGCCGCGCTCGTCGCGGGGCCGCAGCAGGCCTTGCCGCTCCCCGCCTTTTGCCAGGCGCTCGATCGCCCGATCGCCGTCGGCGACCAGGTGCTGGGCACGGGCCGGTTCGCGCGCGCCGCGGGTGATCTCGATGCGTTTCGCGTGTCGCCCGCCGCGGATGCCGCGACGCTGTCGATCGGCGCGGGGCTGATCCAGTCGATGGGGCTGGGCAAGGGGCCGCAGACCGACATTATTTCGATCGGTGCCTCGGCGACCGACTATATCGGCCACGCCTATGGGACCCAGGGGTCGGAAATGTGCATCCAGATGGATCAGCTCGACCAGGCGCTGGGCGGTTTCTTCGACACGCTCGACAGCTGGGGCCTCGATTACGAGGTGATGCTGACCGCCGACCATGGCGCGCACGACATGACCGAACGCCAGCAGCAGCATGCGATGCCGATGGAAAGCCGCGCCGCGCCCGCGCTGTCGACGAAGGTCGCCGATGCCGCGATCGCCGCGAAACTGGGGCTGACCGCGCCGGTCATCCTGGCGGCGGAGGGCGATGTCTACGTCAACACCGCGCTGCCCGCCGCGACGGCCGCCAAGGTCGCAGAGGCCGCGCGCGCCTATTATGCCGCGCAGCCGCAGGTCGCCGCCGCCTTCCCGCGGGCGCAGATCGCCGCGACCCCGATGCCCGACGGCCCACCCGAAGGCTGGACGCTGATCCAGCGCGCCCGCGCCTCGTTCGATCCGCAGCGGTCGGGCGACCTGCTCGTTCTGTTGAAACCCCGCGCGACGACGATCGAGAAACCCGGCGTCGGCTATGTCGAAACGCATGGCAGCCCATGGGATTACGACCGCCGCGTGCCCATCCTGTTCTGGCGCAAGGGCATGACCGGGTTCGAACAGCCGCTCTCGGTCGAAACCGTCGACATCGCACCGACGCTCGCCGCGACGATCGGGCTGCCGGTTAGTGGACTAGACGGGCGCTGCCTCGACCTCGACCCCGGCACCGCGACGACGTGTCCGCGGTAACGCGGCACCGGCGCGCGTACAAATCCGACGACGTGACGTGGAACGACGCCCCATCCCCGTCACGCCCCGCCCCCGCCATGCCCCATCCCCGTCATGTTCCATCCCCCATCCCCGTCATGCCCCAACTCGTCATTGCGAGCGCAGCGAAGCAATCCGGCCCCCCAAACGCGGCGCCGTCGCGTCACTGATGATAACGGACAAACGAGAGAAATTTCCGACCGGCAGCAATCGCCAACGATAACGGGCAGCACTATTGAAGAGGCGATATGATCGGACTGATACTCTTGTCGATCCAGGCTTCCGCTGCGCCGACCTACGCGGCGGTCAGCCGCCTCCCGCCCGCGGTGGCCGGTGATCGCCTGCTCAGCGGGCGGCAGCACGGGCGCATCATGTCTGTCGAGGCCCCGACGGGTGGCATGACCCCCACGGGCACGGTCGAAGCGCAGTTGGTGGAGCAGCCCTCCGCGCAGGGGCCGCGATGCGTCAGAACGCGCTGGACGGTAAAGTTTTTCGCGTCTCCGGATCAGGATATCGGCTCAGCCGCGCCCGATACGATCTACAGCACGACGGACATAGCGCTCGTGCACACAAGCGCCTGCCCCACCAAAGGCTATGTTCATCTTAAGCCCGGCCTGGACCAGGAGCAGGGCTTCGCCGCGCTTGCGGTGCTCCAACGCGCTCGTTCATCGGCACCCGGGGTGCGGCTGACATGTTCCGATCAGACATCGTCCGGTCTATGTGCCGATGACCGAACGACCCGTCGGGCGCTGGCCGCGATTGCCCCATGGGCGATATCGCGCGACGCGGGCGATCTCCTCATCTGGCTCGGCACCGGCGGCAGGATCGTGACCGAACTACGCTTCGATCCGGCCGCACCCGATCGGATTGCCGTGGAGCGCCGTTTTCCCGCTCCCTTCTGACGCCCCGTCGATCGAGCCGCCCCCGGCACCGCGACGACCGCCCCGCGGCCATCAGCACCGCGCCCGAATACATCCAACGATGACGTGACATAGAACCACGCCCCATCCCCGTCATTGCGAGCAAAGCGAAGCAATCCAGCGCGTCGCAGGAAACCCTGGATTGCTTCGCGACGCTCGCAATGACGCGAAACGATCTGCCCGCTGTCCTACACACCCCAACACTGCCAAACCCGTGCTGCGCTCTTTCCGACCGTCAGCCCCCACCCCGCCCGCGCCTATCCGCGCAGCGCACCAACGTCGTTCTTGGCGTGACCTTATGTGACCTTTGCGCCGCGATCACGACGCATAGGCGTGACCTTATGTGACCTTTGCGCGATTACCGCAGGTCGAACGGCCTGATCCCCGCCCCCAGCCGATTCGCGCCGACCGCAAGTCGCTGGTGGCTATAGTCCGCCAGAAACGCGGGCCGCGATGGCGCCCCCGGCGCCAGCCGCGCCTCGTTGCCCTCGATAACCAGCCCCGCCGACGGATAGGTCTGCGCCTCCGCCGCGACGACGATCAGCGCCGATCCGTTTTCCTTGCCCGCCCCCTGGACGAACAGGTTGCGCACGATCGATCCGCGCGCGCCGTCGGGCAGGTCGATCATGTAATTGGTCTTGCGCCCCGCGCTGTCATCGAAGCTATTGTCCGCGATCGTGACGTCGGGACAGCGCAGCTTGATGTAATGCCCCCCCGTCCCGCGTTCGAACCGCGACCGGGTCACGCTGATACTGCCCTGATTGCCCAGATACAGGCTGTGCGAACAATTGGGCGCCTCGTCGCACTGGCCCAGCCCGGCGAAGCTCGACCGGTCGATCACGATCCGCTGCGCGCCCGCGACATTGCCCAAGATACCTTCCTGGCTGTCGAGGAAGGTCGCATCGACGACGGTCAGGTCGCCCGCCTCTGTCCGGATGCCTGCGCCATTGCCATCGGCGACGCGATAGCCGCGAAACACCAGCCCCTCGACCCGGGACGCCGCCCCGCGCAGCACCAGCGCCGCCTTGTCCTCGCACACCACGCGCTCGAACGTCGCGGTGCCGGGTCGTGCCGCGCGATACGTCACCCGGCCCGCCTGCTGGACCGCGCATTCCTGGTAGAGACCCGGCGCGATATCGATCGTGGCGGTGGTGTCACCGATCGCGCGCACCGCCGCCTGCAGCGTCGCGAAGGACCGGCCGGTCTCGACTACGGTAAACGGACCCGCCGGTGCCGCCCCCGCAGGTCCGGCGATCAGGGCGAGTGACAAGAGCAACGGGCGCATGGCGACATCCTTCCGGTCGCGATCTGCGCCGTCCGCCCGCGCGCCGCCAGCCCTATTCGCGGTTAATGCGCGATCGGGTCAGCTGAGGTTGGGCCGCAGATAGCGTTCGGCGAGCGCCGGTTCGATCCCGCGGCGCTGCGCATAATCGGCGACCTGATCCTCCCCGATCCGCGCGACGCCGAAATATTCGGCCTGCGGATGGCCGAAGTAAAAGCCCGATACCGCCGCGGTCGGCAGCATCGCAAAGCTTTCGGTCAGCACCGCGCCCGTCGCCGCCTGTGCATCGAGCATCGCGAACAGCTGCTCCTTCAGACTGTGTTCGGGGCACGCCGGATAGCCGGGCGCCGGGCGGATGCCGCGATATTGTTCGCGGATCAGCGCGTCGTTGGTAAGCTGCTCGCCCTCGGCATAGCCCCACAGGTCGGTGCGGACATGCTGGTGCAGCCGTTCGGCAAACGCCTCGGCCAGCCGGTCGGCCAGCGCCTTCAGCAGGATGTCGTTGTAATCGTCATGATCCTGTTTGAACCGCACCAGATGCGGCTCGATCCCGTGGATCGACACCGCGAACCCGCCGATCCAGTCGCCCGCTGGATCGATGAAATCGGCCAGGCACATGTTCGCCCGCCCCTCGCGCTTGGCGATCTGCTGACGCAGGAACGGCAGCCGGACGCTCATATCGTTGCGGCGATCGAGGTCGGGGATGTGGAAATTCTCCGGCACGCTCGCGCCATCGGGGCTGCGATGGTCGTCGCTATGCCGGGTCTGCACCCAGACATCGTCGTCGTGGCGACGGCACGGCCACAGCCCCGCCACCCCGCGCGCGGTCAGCCATGTCTCCGCGACGATCCGGTCGAGCATCGCCAGCGCATCGGCATAGAGCGCGCGCGCACTCTCTCCGACGACCTCATCGTCGAGGATCGCGGGGAAATTGCCCGCCAGTTCCCACGCGCGGAAGAACGGGGTCCAGTCGATCAGCCCGCGCAGATCGGCCAGATCCCAGCTCTCGAAGACGTGGATACCCGGGCGGCGCGGCGCGACGGGCTTCAGCGCCATGTCCGCGACGAACGGATTGGCGCGCGCCTGGGCCAGCGGCAGCAGCGCATTCTGTCCCTTGCCCTCCCGCGCGGCACGCACCGCGGCATAATCGGCGTCGGTCTTCGCGACGAAGTCATCGCGGATCGTGTCGGAGACCAATGTCGTCGCCACCCCAACCGCGCGGCTGGCGTCGAGCACATGGACGACCGGCCCGTCATAGGCGGGCGCGATCCTGAGCGCGGTGTGGACCTTCGACGTCGTCGCCCCGCCGATCAGCAGCGGCATCGTCATCTTCTTGCGCTTCATCTCCTCGGCGACGGTCACCATTTCATCGAGGCTGGGGGTGATCAGCCCCGACAGCCCGATCATGTCGGCATCATTCTCGTTCGCCGCCTCGATGATCCGCGACCAGGGCACCATGACGCCCAGATCGACGACCTCGAACCCGTTGCACTGGAGCACCACGCCGACGATGTTCTTGCCGATGTCGTGCACGTCGCCCTTGACGGTCGCCATGATGATCTTGCCCTTGCCCTTGGCGCCGGGCTGTTTGGCGGCTTCGATGAAGGGCAGCAGATGCGCGACCGCCTTCTTCATCACCCGCGCCGATTTCACCACCTGCGGCAGGAACATCTTGCCCGATCCGAACAGGTCGCCAACGACGTTCATCCCGTCCATCAACGGCCCCTCGATCACCTCGATCGGGCGGCCACCGTTATCGTCGACCTGCTGGCGGCATTCCTCGGTATCGTCGACGACATGCGCGTCGATGCCCTTGACCAGCGCATATTCCAGCCGCTTGCCGACGGGCAGGCTGCGCCATTCGGCGGCCTGTTTCTCCGCGACCGCATCGGTGCCGCGATAGCGTTCGGCCAGCGCGACCAGCCGTTCGCCCGCATCGGCGTCGCGGTTCAGGATCACATCCTCGCACGCCTGCCGCAATTCGGGGTCGATCGTGTCGTACACGTCGAGCTGCCCGGCGTTGACGATCGCCATGTCGAGCCCGGCGGGGATCGCGTAATAGAGGAACACCGAATGCATCGCGCGGCGGACGGGTTCGTTGCCGCGGAAACTGAACGACAGGTTCGATAACCCGCCCGAGATATGGCAATGCGGGCAGCGCGCGCGGATTTCCTTGCACGCCTCGATGAAATCGACCGCGTAATTGTTATGCTCCTCGATCCCCGTCGCGACCGCGAAGACGTTGGGGTCGAAGATGATGTCTTCGGGCGGAAAGCCGATCGTCATCAACAGGTCGTATGCACGCGCGCAGATTTCGACCTTGCGCGCCTGGGTATCGGCCTGCCCCACTTCGTCGAACGCCATGACGACGACCGCGGCGCCATAGGCCATGACCTTCTTCGCCTGGGCGAGGAACTGCGCCTCGCCCTCCTTCATGCTGATCGAATTGACGATCGGCTTGCCGCTGACGCATTTCAGCCCGGCCTCGATCACGCTCCATTTCGAACTGTCGACCATCACCGGGATGCGCGCGATATCGGGTTCGGCGGCGATCAGTTTCAGGAACGTCGTCATCGCGTGATGCGCGTCGAGCAGCCCTTCGTCCATGTTGACGTCGAGCACCTGTGCGCCTGCCTCGACCTGCTGCAACGCGACCGCGACCGCGGCGGGATAGTCCCCCGCCATGATCAGCTTCTTGAAGCGCGCGGACCCGGTGACATTGGTGCGTTCACCGATGTTGATGAAATGCGCGGAGGAGTAGGTAGAGGACACAGGAAATTCCGTTCACAACGAGCGAAGTCGAGATACGCTGATCGCGCGGTAGGACCCGCCGATCGACTTCGCTCGATCGGAACGGGCAGCGTCGGTCGGGTCGGTCAGGCCGCCATCGTCATCGGCTCCAGCCCCGCCAGCCGGGTCCGCACCGGCGGCGTCGGCACGACGCGAGGTGCGACGTTGGCGACCCCGTCCGCGATCGCCTTGATATGCGCGGGCGTCGATCCGCAACAGCCACCGAGCACGTTGACCTGCCCCGCCCCGGCCCATTCGCCGACCAGACCCGCGGTCGTCGCGGGTGCCTCGTCATATTCGCCGAGTTCGTTGGGCAGGCCCGCATTGGGATAGACCATGATCAGCGTGTCGCAAATCTCCGACAACACCTTGACGTGCGGGCGCAGCTGTTCGGCCCCGAACGAACAGTTCAGCCCGATCGTCAGCGGTCTGGCATGGCGGATCGCGTGCCAGAACGCCTCTACGGTATGCCCCGACAGATTGCGTCCCGACAGGTCGGTCAGCGTCATCGACAACATGATCGGCAGATCGTGGCCCAGATCGTCCGCCGCCTCGATCGCCGCCATCACGCCCGCCTTCGCATTCAGCGTGTCGAATACGGTTTCGATCAGGATAAAATCGACCCCGCCCTCGACCAGCGCGTCGATCTGTTCGCGATAAACGTCCTTCAGATAATCGAAATCGATCTCGCGATAGCCCGGATCGTTGACGTCGGGCGACAGCGACAGCGTCTTGTTCGTCGGCCCGAGCGCGCCGGCGACGAAGCGCGGACGGCCGTCCTTCGCCTGGAATTCGTCCGCCAGTTTGCGTGCGAGATGAGCGGAGGCGATGTTGATCTCCCGCACCAGATTATCCGCGCCGTAATCGGCCTGGCTGATCCGGTTCGCCGAAAACGTGTTCGTCTCCGCGATGTCCGCCCCCGCCTCGAAATAGGCGCGATGGATGCTCTCGGGCACCTCCGGCATCGTCAGTGCCAGGATATCGTTATTGCCCTTCTGGTCATGACCCAGCCCCAGCGTGCCCGCATAGGCCGCCTCGTCGAGTTTCCAATTCTGGATTTCGGTGCCGAACGCGCCGTCGGTGATCAGGATGCGCTTCGCGGCCTCGGCCTTGAAGATGTCACGGGGGGTCATGCGGCGATATCCTTGGTGCTTGCCACATCGGCGGGCTTCGCCCGGACGCCGAGCAGGTGGCAGATCGCGAACGCCAGTTCGGCGCGGTTGAGCGTATAGAAATGCAACTGGTCGACCCCGCCCGCATACAGCTTGCGGCTGAGTTCGGCGGCGATCGTCGCGGCGACCAGCTGGCGCGACGCGGGATGATCGTCGAGCCCCTCGAACAATCGCGCCAGCCAGGCGGGCACATCGGTACCGCACATCGCGCTCATCCGCACGACGCTGGCGAAATTGGTGACGGGCATGATCCCGGGCACGATTTCGGCATCGATCCCCGCCGCCGCGACACGGTCGCGATAGCGGAAGAAGGTTTCGGGCTCGTGGAAGAATTGGGTGATCGCCCGCGTCGCACCCGCGTCCATCTTGCGCTTCAGATTATCGAGATCGTCTGCGCTATCGCGCGAATCGGGGTGGCATTCGGGATAGGCCGCGACCGAGATTTCGAACGGGTGCAGCCGCTTCAGCCCCGCGACCAGCGCGGCGGCATTCTCATACCCCCCCGGATGCGCCTGGAACGCCGCCCCCGCGACCGGCGGATCGCCGCGCAGCGCGACGATGTGGCGGACGCCCGCGGCCCAATAATCCTGTGCGACCTGGTCGACCTCCTCGCGCGTCGCCTCGACACAGGTCAGATGCGCCGCCGCCGCCAAGCTGGTGTCGCGCTGGATCCGGGCGACGGTGGCGTGCGTGCGTTCGCGCGTCGATCCGCCCGCGCCATAGGTCACCGACACGAACCGCGGCGCCAGCGGCTCGAGCGTCCGCACCGCGCCCCACAATTGTTCTTCCATCTTCTCGTTCTTGGGCGGGAAGAATTCGAAGCTCACCTCCAGCGCACCGCCGACATCGGCGTAGAGCGGGGCCTCGAGTGCGCGGCGCGCCTCCTCGAGCTGGTTTACCGAAATCGTCATGCCGCCTTCACCTCACGCAACGTCGCGCCCGGCTTGCGCCCGAGCCATAATGCTACCGTCAATTCGCCACCCTTCAACGTCACGACGTCAGTCTGCTGAAGGCCCGCCGCCTCGAACCAAGCCACGATCTGGTCGTCGGCGAAGCCCAGCCGCGTATGCGCATCGCGCGTCCGCAGATCCTCGCGGTCGTGCGGCGCGAAATCGGCGATCAACAGCCGTCCGCCCGGTGCCAGCACCCGCGCCGCCTCCAGAATCGCGGCGCCGGGCTGCTGCGCGAAATGGAGAACGTGGTGGAGGATCGCGACGTCGGCAGCGGCATTGTCGAGCGGCAGCGCATAGAGATCGGCCTGCCGCAATTCGGTGTTCGCATGCCCCTGCAACTTCGCACGGGCCAGTCGCAGCATCTCGCTCGACCGGTCGATCCCCAGCGCGGCGTCCGCCCGACCGGCGAACAGTTCGAGCATCCGCCCGGTGCCGGTACCTATATCGATCAGCAACCCCATCGGCCCGTCGCCCAGCATCGTGGCCATCGCCGTCTCGACCTGATCCTCGGCGATATGAAGCGACCGGATCGCGTCCCATTCGTCGGCATGGCCTTCGAACCATGCTGCGGCGCTGGCGGCGCGATCCGCACGCACCGCGGCCAGTCGCGCGGCATCCGCCACCGCCCAATGATCGGGTTCCGCACTGTTGAGCGCATCGATCAACGCCGCCACCGGCGCCACACGCGCCGCCGACCCCAGCGCGACGAAGACCCAGCTCCCCTCCTTGCGGCGTTCGGCGAGCCCGGCATCGCACAATATCTTGACGTGGCGGCTGACCCGGGGCTGGCTCTGCCCCAGCACCTGCGCCAGTTCGCCGACCGACAATTCCATCGATCGCAACAGCGAAAACACGCGCAGCCGCGTCGCATCGGCAAGCGCACGGACGATGTCGAGGGCCAGGGTCATGGGCACACCAAAAGCATGGATCGTGATATAAAGATATCTTTATATGTGGTCAATGCGGACCCACAGCGGCTTGCCTGCGTTGCACGTTCCCGTACGATCTCATCAACCACGGGAGAATTCATATGAAGCGTCTGACCATCATCGCCGCCGGGGCCGCAGCCCTGACGCTGGCCGCCTGCAGCCCGAATGCGCAGAATGAAACGGCTGAGGCGGGCAATGCGATCGCGGCGGACGCCAATGCGACGACGCGCAATGCGATCAGCGATGTCGATCAGGCGAGCGAAGCCGCGTTCGGCTCCGCAGAGAACGCAATGGACCGCGCCGGTGAGCGGATCGACGGCAGCGCCGATCGCGCTGGTGCGGCGATCGACAATGGCGCGGATGCCGCCGCGGATGCGACCGGGAACGCGATGGTCCGCGCCGGTAACGCGATCCGGAACTGATGAACCGGCGCCTCGTCGCGCCGCTGTTGCTGATCCTGGCGCTGCCCGCCTGTTCGGGGGGTAGCGACAGCAATCCCGGCGCGACGAGTGCCGATGAGGATCGCCAGCTCAACGATGCGGCGGCGATGCTCGACGCCAACAGCATCGATCTCAATCAGGTGGTCACCGATCCCGCCCAGGACGCCGCTGCCCCCACGAACGAAAGCCGTGTGCCATGACCATTCCCCGCCGCCGACTGGGCGCCACCGATCTCGAAATCGCGCCGCTGGTGCTCGGCGGCAATGTGTTCGGCTGGACCGCGGATCGCGACACCAGCTTCTCGGTACTCGACGCCTTCGTCGCGGGGGGCGGGACGATGATCGACACCGCCGATGTCTATTCGGCCTGGGTGTCGGGGCATCGGGGCGGGGAATCGGAAGAGATGATCGGCGAATGGCTGAAGGCGAGCGGCAAGCGCGATTCGATATTGATCGCGACGAAGGTCGGGATGCTGCCCGGCGAGGGCGGCGAAAAGCTCGCGCCCGCCCGGATCGCCGCGGCGGTCGAGGCATCGCTGACGCGTCTCGGCACCGACCGGATCGATCTCTATTATGCGCATCAGGACGACGACAGCGTCGCGCAGGAGGATGTGCTCGCCGCGTTCGGCAAGCTTGTCGACGCGGGAAAGGTCCGCGTGATCGGCGCGAGCAATTTCCACGCCGCCCGGCTGAAATCGGCGGTCGACGCGGGCAAGGCACATGACGATCTGCCCCGGTACCACGTGCTCCAGCCCGAATATAACCTCGTCAGCCGGACGAAATTCGAAGGCGAGTTGCAGGATTACTGCATCCAAGAAAACATCGGGGTATTGCCCTATTACGGGCTCGCCTCGGGCTTCCTGACCGGCAAATATCGCTCCGCCGACGATCTGGGCAAAAGCGTGCGCGGCGGTCGGATGAAGGACTTGATCGAGGGTAAGGGGCAGGATGTCCTCGCCGCGATGGATCAGGTTGGCGCGGAAACCGGCGCAACGCTCGCCCAGATCGCGCTGGCCTGGCTGATCGCGCAACCCGGCGTCACCGCCCCGATCGCCAGCGCCACGAGCGTCGACCAGTTGGAGGAGTCGATGGGGGCGATGACGCTTGAGCTCGACCAGGCCCAGCTGGACCGACTGACGGAGGCGGGCCTGTCCTGATCGATATCGATCATCCGCACCGGTTCGGACTTGTGTCGTAGCCCCGCAATACACTAAATTGGCTTCCACATGAGAATGGGGGCCATGCATGACGCAATTACTGGAATTGACGGGGGTCACGAAGCGTTTCGACGCGTTCACCGCGGTCGACGACCTGAGCTTTTCGGTGCGCGAGGGGGAAGTGTTCGGCTTTCTCGGCGGTAACGGTGCAGGCAAGACCACGACGCTCAGGATGGTGCTCGACATCATCCGCCCGACGGGCGGCACGATCAGCGTCATGGGCCGCGCGCCGGGGCGGGAAAACAGCCGCGACATCGGCTTTCTCCCCGAAGAGCGCGGGCTGTATCGTCAGATGACCGCGATCGATACCATCACTTATTTCGGGCGGCTCAAGGGGATGACCGCCGCCGCCGCGCGCGACCATGGCCGTGAACTCCTCACCCGCTTCGAACTCGGCGACCATGAAAAGACCGCGGTCGAGAAATTGTCGAAAGGCATGGCGCAAAAGGTTCAGCTCGCGACCGCGCTCGTCAACCGCCCGCGGCTGCTGATCCTCGATGAACCTTTTTCGGGGCTCGATCCCGTCAATCAGGGACTGCTGGAAAATGAAATCCTCCACGCGGCGCAACGGGGCGCGACCGTGATCTTCTCTACCCATGTCATGCAACATGCCGAACGCCTGTGCGACCGGCTTTTGCTGCTGGCCAAGGGACGCAAACGGTTCGAAGGGACGCAGGATGAGGCGCGCGCGACGTTGCCCGCACAGCTCGATATCGTCGCCCGCACCTCGCCCGCCACACTGCCCGGGGTCGCCAATGCGGCACCCCTGGGCACGACGATCGATGGCTGGCAAGAATATCGCGTCAGCCTCGATCCCGGTGTCGATCCGGGCGATCTGCTGCTGCGATGCACCGAAGGCGGCGTCCCGCTCCGCCGGTTCGAACCGCGCCGTGCCACGCTGCACGACGTGTTCCTCCACCTCGTCGGCACCGCGCCCGATGCCGCTACCCCCGATCTCGACCCCAACCGGCGTGCCGCGGCATGATGCGCCATATCCTCCTCGTCGCGGCGCGCGAATTCCGCCAGATCGCGATGACGCGCAGCTTCTGGCTGACGCTGCTGATCCTTCCCGCCGCGCTCGCGATCGGGCCGCTGACGCAGCGGTTCATGAGCAAGGACGAACCCGATCGCGTGATGCTGATCGATCACAGCGGCGGCGGTACCGCGCGCGCGATCGAGGCGCAGTTCGAACGCGAGCGGCAGCGCGGGATCCTCACCGATCTGTCACGCTACGTGCAGCGCTATCACCTGGACGATGCCGCCCCCACCGCGCTGTGGAGCCAGCATGATCGATGGTATAGCGACGCCGATGTCGCGCGCTTCGTTGCCGACGGCGGGGTCGACACCGCGCTCACCCGGCTGAAGCCTGCAACACCCGACGGCACCCCTGCCTTCACCCCTGACAAACCGCGCTATGTCTTCCTCGCCCCCTCGCCTGCGATCACCGCGGCGACTGACGGCGCGGTCGATTCGGCGCTCCGGCCCTTGCTGCATCCCACCGGAAAGGACGCCGAACCGCTCGACTATGCGGTGCTGGTTCCCGCCGATTTCGGGCAAAGTCCGGTCGTGCGGCTATGGTCGAACGGCGATGCGACGCAGCGGTTCGTCGCGACGTTGCAACCCGTGCTGACGCAGGAATTGCGCGGTCGATATCTGGAATCGAACGGCCTATCCGCCGATGCCGCCAGGACCGCGAGCGCCATCGCGCCCGCGCTCGCGATCAGTACCCCGCCGCCGGGTGGCGGCGCGCGCGAACGCGTGCTGATCCGGTCGATCCTGCCGCTGGTCGCCTGTTACATGCTGATGATGAGCCTGATGCTGTCGGGCAGCTGGATGTTGCAGGGAACGGTCGAGGAACGGTCGAACAAATTGCTCGAAACCGTCATTGCCTGCGTCAGTCCCGAGGAATTGATGTACGGCAAGCTGGTCGGCACCGTCGGTATCGGCCTGTCGATGATCGCGGTGTGGATGCTGTGCGGGATCGGGGCGGCCTATGCGACCCAGGGCACGATCGCGGACATGATCCGCCCCGCGCTCGAACCCCTCAATTCCGTGGGGACGATCGCGACGATGATCTATTTCTTCGTCGCTGGGTACGTCGCGATCGCGATGGTCTTTCTCGCCATCGGCGCGATGAGCGATTCGATGCGCGACGCGCAGGGCTATCTGACCCCGATCCTGATGGCGATCATCATCCCGATCACGATCCTGATCCAGGGCATCCTGTCGGGCGGCGGCGGGATCGGGATCGAGGTCCTGACCTGGATCCCGATCTACACCCCCTTCGCGGTGCTCGCGCGGTTGGGGTCGGGCATCCCGGCGTGGGAAGTGATCGCGGCGGGCGTCCTGCTGGCCGCCTTCATCGCGATCGAGCTCGTCCTGCTCGGGCGTCTGTTCCGCGCCAGCCTGCTCGCCGGTGGCCAGCGTCCCGACCTCAAGACCATCGTCGCGCGCATGCGGGCGTGATCGCGGGCCCGGCATGACGAAACGGCCCGGAGCATGATCGCTCCGGGCCGTTCCGATTTCCTACGCGAAGGCGTTGGTCGCCGAGAGATCAGGCGGCGAACTGGTTCATCGTATTGTGTGCGCCGCCCGCCTTCAACGCGGCCTCGCCCGCGAAATACTCCTTGTGATCGTCACCGATGTCGCTGCCCGACATGTTCTGGTGCTTCACACAGGCGATCCCTTCGCGGATTTCCTTGCGCTGGACGCCCTTGACGTACCCGAGCATCCCCGCGTCGCCGAAATATTCCTTGGCGAGGTTGTCGGTGCTGAGCGCCGCGGTGTGATAGGTCGGCAGTGTGATCAGATGATGGAAGATACCCGCCCGCGCCGCCGCATCCTTCTGGAACGTCCGGATCCGCTCGTCCGCCTCGTTACCCAGGTCGGTTCCGTCATAGTCCACGCTCATCAGCCTTGCCCGGTCATAGGCCGACACGTCCTTGCCCTCCGCTTCCCAGGCATCGAACACCTGCTGACGGAAATTGAGCGTCCAGTTGAAGCTGGGTGAGTTGTTATACACCAGCTTGGCGTTCGGGATCACCTCGCGGATACGGTCGACCATGCCCGCGATCTGTTCGATGTGGGGCTTTTCGGTTTCGATCCACAACAGGTCCGCGCCATTCTGGAGCGAGGCGATGCAATCCATCACGCACCGGTCCTCGCCCGTGCCGCTGCGGAACTGGAACAGGTTCGAGGGCAGGCGCTTGGGCTTCATCAGCTTGCCGTCGCGGTTGATGATGACGTCGCCGTTGATCGTCGACAGGTCGGTCACCTCCTCGCAATCGAGATAGCTGTTATACTGGTCGCCCAGGTCGCCCGGCGTCGTCGACACCGCGATCTGCTTCGTCAGGCCAGCGCCCAGCGAATCGGTGCGCGTGACGATGATCCCGTCCTCGACGCCGAGTTCGAGGAAGGCGTAGCGGCAGGCGCGCACCTTCGCGAGAAAGTCCTCGTGCGGCACGGTCACCTTGCCGTCCTGATGGCCGCACTGTTTCTCGTCCGACACCTGGTTTTCGATCTGGAGCGCGCAGGCACCCGCCTCGATCATCTTCTTGGCGAGCAGATACGTCGCCTCGGCGTTGCCGAAGCCCGCATCGATATCCGCGATGATCGGCACGACGTGCGTCTGATATCCGTCGATCGCCTTCAGCAACCGCGCCTCCTCGACCGCATTACCGCTGTCCCGCGCATGATCGAGATCGCGGAACATCATCCCGAGTTCGCGCGCATCCGCCTGGCGCAGGAAGGTGTAGAGTTCCTCGATCAGCGCGGGGACGCTGGTCTTTTCATGCATCGACTGATCGGGCAGCGGCCCGAATTCGCTGCGCAGCGCGGCGACCATCCAGCCCGACAGGTACAGATACCGCCGCTCGGTCGACCCGAAATGCTTCTTGATGCTGATCATCTTCTGCTGGCCGATGAAGCCGTGCCAGCAGCCCAGCGACTGGGTGTAATTCGCCGGTTTGGCGTCATAGGCAGCCATGTCGCGGCGCATGATCGCCGCGGTATAGCGCGCGATGTCGAGGCCCGTCTGGAACCGGTTCTGCGCGCGCATCCGGGCGACCGATTCCGCATCGATCCCGTCCCACGTGCCGTTATATCCGGCGATGAGCTGGTTGGTGTCGGCGATATGCTGCTGATAGGTCACGGCATCGGTCCTTGATGATGGCTATGCCGAGCCTTGTAGCGATCTTCACACCGAAAGCGGCGACAAACCTGTCAATTTCCACGTCCGCCTGTGAAGAATGGTCGAATTATGTTGTAAACTTGTAGGAAGGTTTACACTATTAGACCTTGGTCGCGAACCAGATGATATGACGCGGCCCCTTGCCGTTGCTGCGCGCGCGGACAACGACTTCCTCGACCGCGAAGCCCGTCTCCGCCAGCTTGCGCGCGAACGGCTTGTCGGGCGCGGCGGACCACACCGCCAAGATGCCCCCCGGCGTCAGCGCGTCGCGCGCCGCCGCCAGACCGCGCGCCGAATATAGGCCGTCGTTGCCCGCCCGGGTCAGTCCGTCGGGGCCATTGTCGACGTCGAGCAGGATAGCATCATAGGCGCCGCGGGCGCTCCGGATCGGCGTGGCGACATCGCCCGCGACGATCGTGACGCGGGGATCGTCGAGGCACCCCGCTGTCAGCGCCTGCATCGGACCCCGCGCCCAGTCGACGATCTCGGGCACCAATTCGGCGACCGACAATCTGGCCGCCGGGCCGAGCACCGCCAGCGCGGCGCGGAGCGTGAACCCCATGCCATAGCCGCCGATCAACAGATGCGGCGCGCGCCGCTCCGCCAGCCGTTCGCAGGTCATCGTCGCCAGCGCCTCTTCGGACCCGCTCATCCGCGAATTCATCAATTCATTGCGGTCGAGCACGATCATGAAGTCGTCGCCCCGCCGGAACAGGCGCAGCGTTTCGCCATCGGGGACGACCGCGGTCGCCAGCAGTTCGCGCGGAATCATCGCCAGCCCCTTAGTCAGTCGCCGCCGAAGGTAAAGGCACTGACCCCGCGTTCGCGTTCGTCGATCAACAGCGCGCGGCCCGCGGGTGGCATGCTCCGCTGCGGACACCCCTCCCGCAGGCAGGCGCGACACCCCAGCCCGATCGGCGTCGCCTCCCCCGCCAAGTCGATCCCGCGCGCCACCGCGAGCGTTGCGCCGAGTGCCGCCGACACCCCCAGCCCGACCGCGAATTCGGCGGGCACCGCGCCATAGCGGCGCCCCTGCGGCGTCACCGTCCGCGCGATCGTCAGCCACCGCGCGCCATCCTCCAGCTCGACGAGCTGCACCGCTAGCGTGCCGGGCCGGTCGAACGCATGGTGGATCCGCCACAAGGGGCACCGCTCCTCCGCATCCGCCAGCGACGCGCCGCTCGCCCCCGAAAAACGTTTTGACGACTGGCCCGCGCGATCGATCCTGACCATGAAGAACGGCAGCCCGCGCGCGCCCACTCGCTGCAACGTCGTCAGCCGGTGTGCGACCTGTTCGAAGCCCGCGCCGAACCGCCGCTGGAGCAATTCGAGGTCGTACCCCGTCGTCTCGCAGGCTCGCAGGAACCGGGCGTAGGGCATCATCACCGCCGCCGCGAAATAGCTTGCCAGATAGCGCCGGAACAAACGGTCCGCGGATCGGTCGCCCAGCGCCGCCCCCTTGGCCAGCGCGTCGATCTCCGCCTTCGCCTCGATCTGCGCAAGCTGGAAGGCGGCGGCAAAGGTGCGCGAGGCCGAATCGAGCGTCTCGCTCAATTGCAGCTGGCGCGCATGCAGGTCGAGCCGTCGGAGCAGCGCGGGCATCACGTCGACGGGCAGAATGCGGATCGTCAGCTGATGCTTCACGCGCAAGCGTTCGGCGATCGCGCCGTACAGGTCGCCCGCGCCGAGCCGCAGCTCGTCGGCCAGTGCCTCCGCCGCCGCGTCGAGATCCGCGAAATAGCCGCGCCATCGTTCGATCTCGCGCCGGACGCCCGCGACCGGATCGACCGGATCGCCCGCCGTCGCGGCGCCGGTGCCGCGCGTGTCGAACGCGCGCGCGAACGCTTCCGCCCCGCCCGGCGCGCCCGCGAGCCATTCCTCCAGCTCATTGCGATCGATATCGAGGTCGGCGAACAGCGGGTCGGCCAGCCTGCGCCGGATCGCCTCGACCCCGCCCCCCGGCTCCGATGCCGCGAGCGCGCGGGGATCGAAATCGAACGATTCGGCCAATCGCACCAGCAAGGTGGCGGAGATCGGTCGCTGGTTGCGTTCGATCAGGTTGAGATAGCTCGGGCTAATCGCCAGCGCCTCCGCCATCGCCGCCTGGGTCAGCCCACCCTTGCGCCGCAGTCGGCGAACCGCGTGTCCCGCCAATAACTTACGTTCTGCCACCATCGCCTCCTTGTGCTGATGCGGTGAACCCGACGAGGCAATTCTGTCAACGATTTACAAAATTACTAATGATCGCAAACGATCATTTACCTCATGACCGTGCAGCGCGCCGAAGCCGGATGGCCATTGCGCCGGTTTACTGGCTCTACGCCACTGATGTCCACCAGGTCGAACGATCGTGGGCAGTCAGTTTCCTGGGGAGGAAAGGTGCCCGCCGCTGGACTGTCAGTGGCGGGCATTCCTGTTTCGGGCCGATGCGTTTCAGGTAGGCAACGCCGTTCCACCCGCTAAGACCACCGCCCATGGCCAATGATATCATCGCCACGATCCGCAAGGACATCGTGCTGTACGGCGCGCTCGCCGCCAATCTGGGGATCGGGGTGGCGAAATTCGTCGCCGCCGGGATCACCGGATCGTCGTCGATGCTGACCGAGGGCGTCCACAGCTGTGTCGACAGCGGCAACCAGATCCTGCTGCTGTACGGCCAGCACCGCGCCAAACGCCCACCCGACCAAGCGCATCCGTTCGGCTATGGCCGCGAACTCTATTTCTGGGCGTTCGTCGTCGCGATCCTGATCTTCGCCGTCGGGGCGGGCGTATCGGGGTACGAGGGCTATGTTCATATCCTCGAACCCGAAAAACTGTCGGACCCGCTCATCAACTATATCGTGCTCGCCATCGCAGTCGCGCTGGAGGGCACGTCCTGGGGCATCGCGATCAAGGAATTCGCGGCGTCGAAGGGTGACATGGGCTGGTGGCAGGCGATCCGGGAATCGAAGGATCCGGCGGGTTTCATCGTCCTGTTCGAAGATTCGGCGGCGCTGGCGGGTCTGTTCATCGCAGGCGTCGGTGTGTGGGCCAGTCATTATTTCGACGATCCGCGTATCGACGGCGTCGCATCGATTGCAATCGGGGTCATCTTGGCCGCGGTCGCGGTGCTGCTGGCGCGCGAGGCGAAGGGGTTGCTGATCGGGGAACGCGCCGATCCCGCGATCATCGCGCAGGTGCGCGACATCGTCGGCGGGTTCGACGCCATCACGACGATCAATCACGTCCGCACGATCCACACCGCCCCCGACAGCATCTTCGTCGCGATCAGCGCCGATTTCGCCGATGGGGTGACGATGGGCGATGCGGAACGGCTGATCGAACGAATCGAAACCACGCTGCACGACGCGATCCCCGCGCTCAGTTCGATCTATATCCGCCCCGAAAAACAGGAAGATGCGGTGTCGTTCGGCCCCGGCTAAGCCGAGCATCGTGCATCGGTTGCCCCATCGACGATTTGCGCTATCCTGCCGCGATGAAGCGCTTTTTCCGCCGCCTGGCCTTACGCCCGACCCTGCTGGTCGCGTTCACGATGTTGTGGAGCCTCATCGCGCTGCCCGCGCAGGCCGCGGTGACGATCACCTTCTGGAGCCATGAACTGGGGAATAGTTTCCCGCATGCGTTCATCACGCTGCGCGGTGTTCCCGATGCGGGCGGTGACCCGATCGACAGCAGTTTCGGATTCACCGCCAAGTCGGTCAGCCCGGCGCTGCTGTTCGGCCCGGTGGCGGGCAAGGTAGAACGACCGACGATCGGCTATATGAACGGCAGCGATGCGCAGTTTTCCGTGACGCTGACCGACGCGCAATATGCCGCCGAGCTCGCGCTGCTGGCGGCCTGGGACCCCGAACGGGGGGGCGATGGCCAGTATAGCCTGAACCAGCGCAACTGCGTCCATTTCGTCAAGGAAGCCGCGCGGATCGCCGGGCTGTCGGGGCTCGACCAGCCGTCACTGATGAAGAAGCCGCGATCCTATCTAAAGACCGTCGCTGCCGCCAATAGCGCGGCGATCACGATCGTCGCGCAGCATGGGAAGGATTATCTCGCCACGCTGCCCCCGGTCGCGGGGCCGACAGTCGCCGGACGCGACGCGCCCGACCTGCACGTGCTGCCGCCGGCGGCGCCGGGTCAACCGATCGGTACGATCTCGACGACGTCCAGCGTCGCATCGAACCCGGGATAAGGCAAGATCAGCCGCCATCGCGCCTTGCCGATCCGTTCCAGATAACCCGCCGCGTCGCGTCGGGCGTCCCGACCATAGGGCAGCGCGCGGGTCTCATCGCCTAGCGCCACGGTACCCAGGAACACCTGGCGCGCATCGTCGTGATCGAACAGATCGCCGTGATAGCGTTGCTGGCCATCGATCGACAGCGTCCGACGCCCTGCATCGTCCCGCACGGCACAGCCCGTCCAGCCGCCCTGCATCACCGCCGGTGTCGCCGGGCCCTTGCCGCCCAGCTTGACCATCCGGCAACGATAGCGTCCGGCGGGCAAGGCCGCGCCGCCCAGCGCCCGATCGGGGTCGTACAGCGTCGGGTCAACCGCGATCGCGGCGCTATCGCCACCCGCCCGCGCGACCGCCAGCGCATCGATCCATCCCGTCCGCCATTCGCGCAACCGCGTCCGGTCCTGAACGGTCGCCACCCGGCGCCAGTTCATGTCCTGTGGCACTTCCTCGCGCGCCAGCAACTGCCGCCCGCCCGCGCATCCTGCGACCAGCAGCGCCGCGGCCAGCGCCACGCCCGCCCAGCCGCGGCGCGATCCGGCCAAGCCGCGACCGTCCCCGACCACGACTCCGATATCGGGCGATGTCGTCGGCGCCGGATCGATCATGCCGCGGTCCACCCGCCGTCGACGGTCATGTTCGATCCCGTGATCGACGCCGCCTCGTCCCGGCACAGGAATACCGCCAGCGCCGCAACCTGTTCGGGGGTGACGAATTGCTTGGTCGGCTGCGCGGCGAGCAGCACGTCGTTCATCACCTGCTCCTTCGTCATCCCCCGCGCCTTCATCGTGTCGGGAATCTGGTTTTCGACCAGCGGCGTCCAGACATAGCCGGGGGAGATGCAGTTCACGGTGATCCCGTGCGTCGCAGTTTCCAGCGCGATCGTCTTGGTCAGCCCGGCGATCCCGTGCTTGGCCATGACGTAAGCCGATTTGTTGGGGCTCGCGACCAGGCTGTGCGCCGATCCGGTCGAGATGATCCGCCCCCATCCCGCCTTCTTCATGTGGGGCACGGCGGCCTTCATCATGTACCAGGCGCTGGTCAGGACGATCTGAACGATCGCTTCGAACTTCTCGGCGGGGAAATCCTCGATCGGGGCGACGTGCTGGATGCCTGCATTGTTCACGACGATGTCGACGCTGCCCATCTCGCGCGCCGCCCGGTCGACCATCGCGGCGATCTGGTCGGGCTTGGTCATGTCGGCGGGATCGTACAGCGCCTGAGCGCCGCTGGTCGTGGCGAGTTCCGCGCGTGCCGCCTCGATCGTGTCGGCATCACCGAAGCCGTTGATCATCACCGCGGCCCCCTCTGCCGCGAACGCCCTGGCGTAAGCGAGCCCGATGCCAGAGGTGGAGCCGGTAACGATCGCGGTCTTGCCCTTGAGAAACATGGGGGTCTCCTTCGCGCTTTCCCTGCCTGCCGACGACGCCGCTTGCAACCGATGCGCGACGAACGCATTCCTGCGTCAGGGCAACAGGGAGTAACGGTATGCGCCTCGACGATTTCGACCCGAACATCAACGTTGAGGACCAACGCGGCAGTGGCGGTGGCGGGGGTGGCGGCGGCGGTCTGCTGCTCGGGCTGCTCCCCATGATCGGCAGCCGGTTCGGATGCGGCGGCATCGTCATCGCGCTGATCCTGCTCGCGGTGTTCGGCGGGCTCGGCAATCTGGGCGGCCTGATCGGCGGCGGCGGTGGCATCGGTTCGACACCCAGCGCCCAGCGCGCGGGCACCGATACCAGTTCAAGCTGTACGCTAACCCCCGAAAGCAAGGCGGCGTGCAACGCGTTGAGTTCTGCTGACAAGACGTGGTCGGCGCTGTTCCAGCGGTCGGGCCAGTCGTTTCGCGAACCGAAGCTGGTCTTTTACGACGGCAGCGGCCGATCCGGCTGCGGCGCCGCGCAATCGGCGATGGGTCCTTTTTATTGCCCGACCGATCAGGGCATTTATCTCGACACCAGCTTTTTCGGCGAACTCGCCAACCGTTTCGGGGCGAAGGGCGATTTCGCGCAGGATTATGTGATCGCGCACGAATTCGGCCATCATATCCAGAACCTGCTCGGCACGTCGGACAAGGTGCAGCAAATCCAGCGGTCGTCGAACGAGACCGACGGCAACGCCGCCTCGGTTCGGCTCGAACTCCAGGCGGATTGCTATGCCGGGGTCTGGGCCGCGCAGAACCGCGACCGGATGGAACAGGGTGACCTTCAGGAGGGGCTGACCGCCGCGCAGGCGATCGGCGACGATACGCTGCAAAAGCAATCGACCGGGCGCGTCGTGCCCGACAGCTTCACCCATGGCACCAGCGCCGAACGGATGCATTGGCTGCAACAGGGAATCCAGACCGGCGACCCCGCACAGTGCGATACGTTCAGCGGCGCGATCTGACCGCGCGGCGATAACCGGGTTGCGTGGCATCGGCCACGCAACCCGACGTCGGTCAGAGCTTGACCAGCATCTTGCCGCGGTTGTCGCCGGAGAACAGCCCCAGAAACGCCTCGGGCGTCCGTTCGAGGCCCTCGACCACCGTCTCCTGTCGCTGCAATTTCCCGTCTTTCAGCCATCCGCCCATGTCGCGATAGAAATCGGCGGCCTTGTCGGCATAATCGCTGACGATGAACCCCTGGATGCGGATACGCGCACCGATGATCCGCGCGATATAGCGTAGCTCGGTGGCAGCCCCGCTATTGTAGATATCGATCATCCCGCAGATCGCGAACCGCGCACGGTCGTTGGCATGCGCCAGCGCCGCGTCGAGATGCTCGCCGCCGACATTGTCGAAATACACGTCGATGCCGTTGCGCGCGACGTTGCCGAGCGCTTTCGCGACCGGGGTGCCGTCCTTGTAATCGATCATCGCATCGGCGCCGAGCGACTGGACCCAGGCGCATTTGGCCGCGCCGCCCGCCGACCCGATGACATGGCAGCCCTTCGCCTTGGCGATCTGGACGACGGTCGATCCGACCGCCCCCGCCGCGGCGGAGACGAAGACGGTGTCGCCCTCCTTCATCTTGGCGACTTCGAGCAGCCCGAAATAGGCGGTCATGCCGGGCATCCCGAACTGACCCAGATATGCCTGCGGATCGACGTCGAGTTGCGGCAGCGGCTGGACTTGGCTGGCGGGCAACACCGCCTCGTCGCGCCAGCCCGCGAAATGCTGGACCATATCGCCCACCTTGAACTGGTCGGACCGGCTTTCGACGATCTCTCCGATCGCGCCGCCCTGCATCGGCTCGCCGATCGCGAACGGGGGCGTATAGCTTTTCACGTCGTTCATCCGGCCGCGCATATAAGGATCGACGGTCAGCCAGCGGTTGGCGATCCGGACCTCTCCGTCTTGCAGGGCGGCGCTGTCGATATCGACCAGCGCGAAATTCTCCTGCGTCGGCATCCCGTGGGGGCGCGACGCCAGTGTCCAGGCTTTAGCCATCATCTCTCTCCTTCGTTATATGCAGGACGTGGACCAATCGGTTGCATCTAGCAACGTTTAAGCCCGGTGAGGGGCGATGTGATCCCTCGGAAATTCGCAGCAGGCGGATTGCATCGCCCGATCGAGGCCGCTAATGCCGTCACCGTCGGGCAATGCCCGGTCGGGGTGCGGGGCTGTAGCTCAGATGGGAGAGCGCTGCAATCGCACTGCAGAGGCCAGCGGTTCGATTCCGCTCAGCTCCACCACACCCCCCCCTGCCGATCCGTCGGCCCTCCACCTGCCCGTAAATTTTATCGGGGGCCATGCATCCGCGATCGCGACAAGTGCGTATCTCCCTCGTCGTCATCATGCCCCCGTTTGGTGCGACACTTCCCGGATCGGCTCATCCAGCCCCCCAAGCCTGGGTGGGTCGATCCTCCTAGCCTCATTTAAATCATGGCGGTTGCGGGGCGCGGTGGGGTAGAAGTCGTCATGGCCGATCCGCAAACCGCTATTCCCGCCGCCACGTTGATCATCTTTCGCGACGCCGATGACGGCCCGCCGGAAATCCTGATGGTGGAACGCGCGAAGGCGATGGTCTTTGCGGGCGGCGCCTGGGTATTTCCGGGCGGGCGGATCGATCCTGGCGATCATGATCTGGCGACCGCGATCGCCGCGGGGGACGATGGTGCCGCCCGGATCGCCGCGATCCGCGAAACGATCGAGGAGGCAGGCTTGCCGATCGCGCTCGATCCGCTCCCCGACGACGCTACGCTCGCCGGTTTGCGCGCGGCGTTGCATGACGGGACGGACTTCGCCGCAGCGCTGGCGGCGGCAGGGCTGACGATCGACCCGGGCCTGCTCCACCCATTCGCGCGCTGGCTGCCCGCGCATGCCAATATGCGCATTTTCGACACGCTGTTCTTTCTGGCCCGTCTGCCCAAGGATGCTCCCTGCGCGAGCGTCGATCGAACCGAGAATGTCCGGCTACGCTGGACCACCGCCCAGGCGCTGCTCGACGACGCCGATGCCGGGCGCGCGACGATCATCTTTCCCACCCGCCGCAACCTCGAACGACTGGCGCTGTACGACGATTTCGCCGCAGCGGTCGCGGATGCCCGCGCCTATCCGGTGCGGACGATCACGCCCTATATGGAGGAGCGCGACGGCGTCGCGCATCTCTGCATTCCCGGCGACCTGGGCTATCCGGTGACGTCCGAAGCGATGACGGGCGTCAGGCGCGGCTGACATGCGGGCGGTGCGGCGAGCGATCGCGTGGTTGACCGCGCTCGCCATCCTGGGCGGCGCGGGATTGATCCTCTGGACCATGGTGCGCGGGCGACCGCAGGATATGCCCTGGGCGCCGCTCGATCTGGGCCAGCCGATCGGCATGTTCACCGGGTGGAAGCTGGCCGCGCTGACCGATGATGCGCCCCGATGCCGTGCGCTGCTCGACTCGGCGGGGGTGACGTACACGACGTTGCCGGTGCGATCGGATGGCCCCGGTTGCGGCTATGGCGACGGCATCCGCCTGACCGCTGGCGGTGCGCGCCGGATCGCCTTGGCACCCGCGACCGTCGGGATGGCCTGCCCCGTCGCGGCAGCGCTGGCGATGTGGGAATGGGACGTCGTCCAGCCCGCCGCACAGACAGCCTTCGGCTCCCGGGTCGTCCGGATCGATCATTTCGGCAGCTATAATTGTCGGCGCACTTATGGTCGCGACACCGGCAGCTGGAGCGAACATGCCACCGCCGACGCGATCGACATCGCGGGATTTCGCCTAGCCGATGGCGGCCGGATCACCGTTCTCGGCGATTGGCGGTCGGATGACGATGGCAGCGACAACCGCCGCGCCGCCTTTCTGCGCACCGTCCGCGACGGCGCCTGCCGCGTGTTTGCGACGGTGCTCAGCCCCGATTACAATGCGGCGCATCGCGACCATTTCCACCTCGACCAGGCGGAACGCGGCGCGCTGGGCGGGCGCGCCTGTCGCTGACGATCAGTGGGGCAACGCCGCGCTGCTATCGACCTTTTCCACCCAATGCGGAAAGAACGCGGGCTGACGGTTCGACCAGCCCGATGCGGTCGCCGCCGCCTCGCTGATCGACTGGAGCAGGCTGCGCCGCAATTCGGGGTGGAGATGCGGCAGGGCGGCGGCACCACAGAAAGCCGCGGGCAGCCACGGTCGCACCTCGGCACCGATCAGCCGTTCGTAGAGGAACCGGCAGGCCGAAAAGCTGGTGATCCGGCCCTGCCCCAGATCGAATGCGACCAGCGTGATGAGCGGCGCCAGAAACGGTTCGACCGCCTGGAGATCGGCATCGTCGGGGCAGGATTCCCGCAATTCGGGCAGCGAGCGATAGATCCGCGCCTGCGCCTTGATGCTGGCCGCCTCGACGATGTCGCGTGACCACCGCGCCATGGCGTCGTCGCGATCGAGCCCGATATCGAGGCTGCGGCGGATATAGCGCTGGGTCGCCGCCGGAAAGCTCGCGAATTCCTTCATTTCAGCCAGCGTCATCACGCCGTCCGCCGATTTCATCCTGCCACTCATCGTCGTCACCCCGCCCATCGTTCAAGGAACTGGGACGACAATACGATAAGATGGTTAACGTCGCCCTTACCGCGCAGTCGGCCCGTGCTCATCAAGAGACCATGGCACCTGTTGCGTCGCAACATGGCTTGCGATGAAGCGAGCGGTTATCGGTGCAATCTACCGGATGGTGCGGCTTTCGCGCAACAATCTTGTTCGATTGTTGCGCGCGCCGTCAGTTACCGGCCTTTTTTTCCCTTTCGGCATCATAGCCGGACGAGGGGGCCGGATCGGTATTGTGAACCGGCTGGGTCGATGCGGGCGGATCGCTGGCATCCATCGATTCATCCAGCGCATTGTCCAGCCGGGCATCGCTGCTGTCGGGGTTCTTCTCCAGCCGCTCATTGATCGTGGCGTCACCGCCCGCATCACCCTTGTCGGCGCGATCGTCCGGCTGGGCCGGTGCGACCGACAAGCTATCCAGCGCGCGATCATCGATGTTGGTCATGGCACCCTCCGTGTTGGTTTCGCGACTAGAACGATCCACCGGGGCCTGCGTTCCTACAGCTGGCGCACCCTGACCTGCTGCCAGAGCATTTCGGCGGTGCCGAACGCAGTCATGAACGCGATATCGGTCGCATCGCGCCCCACCGCGACGCGGGCGATGTCGCCGCAACCGGCCATCCGCGTCGCATCGGCCAGATGCCAGGCGCCGCCGAGCCACAATTCGGCGACCGCGTGGAAATCGGGTGGATCGACGCCGGGCGCATAGGCGGACACACAGCGCGCCGGAATATTCCCCGCGCGCGCCAGCGACACCAGCAGATGCGCATAATCGCGGCACACGCCGCTGCGGGTGGCGAAGGTGTCGAGCGCGGTCGTGTCGCCCGTGCTGGCGGCATTATCGTAATCGAGCGATTCCGCGACCCAATCGACCAGCGCCATCGCCAGCGCGCCACCCTCCAGATCGGGAAATTCGTGCCGAACGAACCCTTCGAACCGATCGGAGGGGCAATAGCGACTGGGCATCAGATATTGGACCAGATCGCCCGTCAGGTCGCGCGGTGCGGTCGCTGCGAGCGCCGAGAAGTCGGCCGTGACCCGATCGATCGCCACCGTCGCACGATACTGCGCGCGCCAGTGGCCATCCCCGTGCGACCAGCAACGCTGACCGATCCCGCCCTCGCCCGTCGCGGCGCGGATCGGGGTATCGCTCCAGATGGTGAGTTGCTCGTCCTCGATCCGCTGGTCGTACATCGACGCGGCCTCGATCTGGAGCAGCACGTCGGCACCCTGTTCGAACCTGTAATCCAGATCGACCTCGATCCCGATCCGCATCCCCGCATTCCCCACAAAAAAAGCCCGGCGGAGATGTCCGCCGGGCCCGATCAAAACCGCCGCTGGTGCGACTAGTTCCGGCTCGATCCGAATAAACGCAGGATAAACAGGAACATGTTGATGAAGTCGAGATACAGCGCCAGCGCCGACATCACGACGACCTTGCCGACCATGTCCGTGCCCGCCACCTGATAATACAGGCTCTTGGTCCGCTGCGTGTCATATGCCGTCAGCCCAGCGAAGATCAGGACGCCCAGCGCGCTGATCGCCAGACCCAACACGCCCGATTGCAGGAACATGTTGACGATCATCGCCACGAACAGCCCGACGACACCGATGATCAGGAACGTCCCGAACGCCGACAGATCACGCTTGGTCGTGTAGCCGTACAGGCTCAGCGCCGCGAAACCCGCCGCGGTCGAGAAGAACGCACCGGCGATCGACGTGCCGCTATAGACCAGGAAGATCGTCGACAGCGACAGCCCCATCAGGACCGCAAAGCCCCAGAACAGGCCCTGCAACGTCGCGGTGGACATCTTGTTCTGCCCGAAGCTCATCGCGAACACGATCGCGAGCGGCGAGAACATGATGATATATTTCAGGATGCCGCCACCGGTGAACACCGCCGCGGCAGGCGAGCTTGCCCCGCCCCAGGCGAACGCCAGTGCGACGATGCCCGTCAGCAGGATGCCCGACGTCATGTAGTTGTAGACCGACAACATATAGGAACGCAGCCCGGCGTCGTACGCCTCGGCGTTCGCCGCATCGGCACGTCCGGCCCGGAAGGGCGCAGCGCTTTGCCGTGGGTCAGACCAATTGGCCATTTGCTCTTCACTCCTTTGACCGACATCGGTGTCGGCTTACCGGTGGATATCGGCGCTTCACCGCGTTTTTTCAACCCGATCGCCGCCCGCTGGCCACGCCCGGCAATGTTACGTTACAAATGCGTCCCATGCCCCGGCTCTTCATCGCGTTGCGTCCGCCGCTTGTGGTTCGCCAGGCCCTGGCGGAGACGATGGAGGTGGTGCCGGGTGCGCGCTGGCAGGATGACGAACAGCTCCACCTGACGCTGCGGTTCGTCGGCGATATCGACCGACGCGATGCCGAGGAACTGGCGATGGCGCTCGCCCGAATTCGCGCCCCGGCCCCCATCGTGTCGATCGCGGGCGTCGGTCGGTTCGCGCGGCGCGGGCGGACCGATACGCTGTGGGCCGCCCTTTCCCCGCATGACGCGCTGGCCGCGCTCCATCGCAAGGTCGATCGGGCGTGCGTCGACGTCGGCATCGATCCCGATCACCGTGCCTATCATCCGCACATCACGCTCGCTCGCCTCTCGCGCGGGCCGGGCGTGGAGGTCGCGATCGAGGCGTGGCTGGCGCGGTGCGCATCGCTGACGAGCGATCCGTTCGCGTTGCCGCACCTGACGCTGTACGAAAGCCTTCTGGGCCATGGCGGCGCGACCTATCACGCGATCGCCCGCTGGCCGCTGACGTCGTCCGTTCGGGCCGACGGCGGAACCAGCGCCGACGCGCCGGGTTCGGATGAGTAGGACAATAGGGAGAAGACTGATGCGCATCGCCATGACCGCGACGATAGGATTGACGACGCTGGCGCTGGCCGCCTGTACGAACGACCGGGCGGAGACGGGGATGCCGGTCGCCAATGCGGTGAGCGCGACCGCGATGCTACGCACCGCCTCGGGCGCCGCGGTGGGCCGGGCGACCGCGATGGATGTCGCCGGTGGCATCCGCTATACGATCGACGCGTCCGCCATGCCCCCCGGAACGCATGGGGCGCACATTCACACGACCGGGCGGTGCGATGCACCGGACTTCGCCAGTGCGGGCGGCCACTGGAATCCGACCGCGATGAAACATGGCACGATGAACCCGATGGGGCCGCATGAGGGCGATCTGCCCAATCTGATCGTCGGGACGGGGGGCCGCGCGACGCTGGCGGTGACCGTACCGGGACAGACGATGGCTCAGTTGCTCGACGCCGATGGCGCGGCCCTGGTCATTCATGCCGGGCCGGACGATCTGAAGACCGATCCATCGGGCGATAGCGGCGGTCGCATCGCCTGCGGCGTCTTCATGCCGAGCTGATCGATCGATCGCCGACGGGCGTGCGCCGATGGTCTGTGCCCGGCGAGCGGTGACGATGTATCGGGATCAGCGCACCTGATCCCGATGCAATCAGACCGACGTGACGCGTTTGGGCCGCCGCGTTCCCTCCTCCAGCCGCCGCAGCAGCGAATCGATCGATGGCGGGCCATCGTCGAGCGGGCCCGAGGGCAATTCGACGCTCGTGATCCGCTCCCCATCGGCGAGCACCTGGGCGGTGCGGCGCCCGACCATGTGGAGCGGCGCGACCGGACGAACGGGCTGCATCGGTTCGGCGGGGACAGCGCCCGGATCGAACGCCGCCAGCGGCTGGTCGAGATCGGCTGGAATATCTTGCGGGACGGGCGGGGTGGACCGGACAACCTCGACCGGCGGCATCGGGACGCCCAAATCCTTGGCCATCAGCGGGCGGCGGGCGGGCGCATCGGGATGAGCGTCGGCGCGGCGCAACGTCGGCGCGCGATCATCGTCCCAGGCGACGGTGGATTTGGACGCTCCCGCGGCGGGTGCGGCGGTGGACCGTGGCGTTGCCGACGGCTCGAGCCAGCCACCCGGCCCGAACAGCAGGAACAGACCCGACCAGCTGACCGCCGCGACGATTCCGCCGCCGATCAGCGCCAGCAACGCGCGGGCGGTGTTGCCCAGTGGCGGCGCCGCGGCGGGGACCAGCGCGGCGATGCCGCTGTTCCAGACGATATCCTCCAGCATCCCGACCGGAATCAGCAGCGCGACGAGCACGACGGCCAGCCCCGCGCCCAGCGCGCCCGCAGGCGCGATCCAGTTCTTCCACGTCGATCGGTCGTTCATTCTCGATTCGTCCAACGCAACCATCAGTGTTCCATCGATGCGGCGGCTATAAACCGCTGGTAAACGGGGTCGTAACGCAAAATGTTTGACGACCAGTTACGCTCCCGCTCGACGAAGGCGCGCGCGGCGGCGCGGCGGGACGGCCACGCCGACCGCTGGTCGAACATCGCGGCCAGCGCGCGCGCGATCGCGGCGGGGTCGTCGGGCGGGAACAGCGTCCCGGTCACGCCATCCTCGATCAGCTCGCGATGGCCGCCGACGTCGGACGCGGCGACCAGCTTTCCCTGCGCCATCGCCTCCAGGGGTTTCAGCGGGGTCACCAGATCGGTCAGTCGCATCCGCTTGCGAGGATAAGCCAGCACATCGACCAGTCCGTAATAGCGTTCCACCTCGGTATGCGGGACGCGCCCGACGAAGTGGATCGCCCCCGCCACCGGTGAGGCGGCGGCCTGCGCCTGCAACGCCGCCGCCATCGGGCCACCCCCGACGAGCAACAGCCGCGCCGTGGGACGCGCCGCGACCAACGCGGGCATCGCCGCGATCAGATCGTCGAGCCCCTCATAATCGTAAAAGCTGCCGATGAAGCCGACGACATCGGCATCGATCAGCCCCAGCGATCTGGCCAGCGTGTCGTCACGCGCGGGCGGCGCGCCGAACAGCGTCAGGTCGACCCCATTGGGGGACACGACGATCGTGCCCGGATCGATCCCGCGCGCGATCAGGTCGTCGCGCAAGCCGCCGCAGATCACCGCGACCGCATCGGCGCGGCGCGCCATCCACGTCTCCAGCGCGCGCGTCGTCCGATATTTCGCCGATCCTTCGGTGCCGGTGCCGTTGCCGACCGCGGCATCCTCCCAAAAGGCGCGGATTTCGTAGACCAGCGGCAGGCCCCGGCGCCGCGCGACGAGCGACGCGGCGATGCCGTCGATCACCGGTGAATGCGCGTGCAGGACGTCGGGCCGGAACGCCTCGACCGCCGCGGCGATCCGCCGGGCGAAGGCGGCGATGCCCCGGACTTCCCCCATGACGCCGCGACGCTGCGGTGCCTGCGTCCGGTGGAACGTCAGCCCATCGACGCACTCCACCGCATCGGCCACCGCACCCTGTCGCGGGCCGGTGACGGCCGCGACGGTCCAGCCCGCCACCTGCTGCGCCTTCAGGATCGCGCGGGTGCGAAAGGTGTAGCCGCTCTGCAACGGCAGGCCATGGTCGAGGATATGGAGGATGCGCATCGGACGGTGTCCTGCCATGACCGCGCTTAACGCCGCGTCAACCCGATCGGCGCTAGGGCGCCTGTGCCCCGTTTTGACGCGCGGGCCAGAGGATCGGTGATGATCGACAATTTCGCAGTGATACTGACCGAAGCGCTGATGCTGCTGACGGTCTGGCGACTGTTGAAACGTCCCGAACTCGACGACGAATCGACAATCGATCCCGCGGCCAAAAAGGGGCGATGGCCGCGTGCATGACCTGATCTTTCTGGGGTTCCTCGCCGCGCTGTTCGCGGCCGGGCTGCGCAAGCCGTTCATCCTGGTGCTGACCTATGTCTATATCGACGCGGTCTCGCCGCAGCGGCTGACCTATTACCTGCTCAATACAGTCCCGATTTCGCTGATGGCGGTCGCGCTGGCGGTGGGCGGGTTCCTGCTGGTCGACAAGAAGACCAACGTCCGTTTCGCGCCGCGACAGGCGCTGATCATCCTGCTGCTCTGTTATTGCGGGATGACCACGATCAACGCCGATTTCCCGATCGAGGCCGCGGACAAATGGGAATGGGTGTGGAAGGCGCTGGCCTTTGCCGCCTTCCTGCCGCTGACGCTGCGAACGAAATTGCGGATCGAGGCGCTGCTGTTGTTCATGATCCTGTCGGTGGCGACGATCATCATCGTCGGCGGGTTGAAGACCGCGGCGGGCGGCGGCGGCTATGGCGAGCTCGACCTGATGGTGAACAACAACAGCGGCCTGTACGAAGGCAGCACGATTTCCGCGGTGGCGATCGCGATCATCCCGCTGATCCTGTGGTTCATGAAATACGGCACGATCTTCCCCCCCGACTGGCGGGTGAAGACGTTCGGGCTGGCGCTGATCTTCGCCTGTCTGCTGATCCCGGTCGGGACGTCGGCGCGGACGGGGTTGCTCTGCATCGTCCTGCTCGCGCTGCTGATGCTGCGGCTGGCGAAGCGGAAGCTTCCCTATATCGCTGGCATGGTCCTGCTGGGCCTCGCGGCGATCCCGTTGCTGCCGTCGTCGTTCACCGAACGGATGGACACGATCAAGACGCATGACGCCGACGAATCCGCCTCGACCCGCGTCGCCGTCTGGGGATGGACGATCAACTACGCCAAGCAACATCCCTTCGGCGGCGGGTTCAATGCGTTCCTGCAGAACAAGGTTCGATACGAACTGAAAGACGCGTCGGGCGATGCACAGGGTGTCGCGACGGACAAGGCGCGTGCCTATCACAGCGCCTATTTCGAAATGCTCGGGGAACAGGGCTATCCGGGATTGATCATCTGGCTGTGCATCAACATCGCGGGCATCTTCCGGATGGAGAAGATCCGCCGCCGCCATCGCGACCCGGCCGATCCCTATATCTGGGCGGGGGGCCTCGCCGCCGCGCTGCAGGCGGGGCAGCTCATCTACATGCTCGGTGCCGCCTTCGTCGGGATCGCGTTCCAACCGTTCATCTACATGCTGATCGGCGCGCAGATCGGGCTCGATACCTATCTGACCCGGAAATTGTCGGAAGGGGCAACGACCGGCTTTCGCAGACCCCGCCCGGCAACCGCCTCGCCCGCTTGACGCCGCCCACCGACAGGTGAGCGGCGCCGGAAGGCCTGCCGTCAGGCCGCCTCGGGCACCACCGCCGCGTTCAGCGCCTTGATGATCGCATCGTTGAACGCGGGGATGTCGTCGGGATTGCGGCTGGTGATGAGGTTGTCGTCGACCACGACCGTCTCGTCGACGACGGTCGCGCCCGCATTTTCAAGATCGGTGCGTACCGACGGCCAGCTGGTCAGCTTGCGCCCGTCGACGACATCGGCCTCGGCAAGCAGCCACGGCGCGTGGCAGATGGCGGCGACGATCTTGTCGTCGTCCATGAATTCCGTCACGATCTCGATCGCGCGGTCTTCCAGCCGCATCTTGTCGGGATTGCCCAGCCCGCCCGGCAGCACCAGCGCATCGTAATCGTCGGTATCAACGTCGTCGATCGTCATGTCCGGCGTGATCGAATCGGCCTTTTCGCCGTTCTTCTCGCCCGTGATCGCATCGGTCTTGATCGAGGCGAGCGTGACCGTCGCCCCCGCATCGATCAGCGCCTGGCGCGGCTTGAACAATTCGTCGTTCTCGAAGCCGTCGGTCGCCAGGAACAGAACCCGTGCTGCGCTGATATCGGTCATGTCATTCTCCTTTGGGATATGCCCCCTCAACCCGCGCCGCGCGGCGTCGTTCCGGAACGAAGCGACCGGCGGCGCATTTTCGAAGACGTTACGTAACGACAACGTCGGAGAGTGCCGGTGGCCGCCAGAATCGTATATTCGGATGATTCCAGACCGGGGATCACCCGCCGGAAAGTCCGCAACGGCTGGGGCTATTGTACCGCACAGGGCGACCGGATCACCGATCGCGACGAGATCGACCGGTTGAACGCGATCGGCCTGCCCCCCGCCTATGTCGACGCCTGGTTCAATCCCAAGGCCAATGGCCATATCCAGGCGGTCGGTTGGGACGAAAAGGGTCGCAAGCAATATCGCTATCACACCGGGTTTCGCGAAGCGCAGGAGGCGGCGAAATACGAACGCTGCGCCGATTTCGGCCATTGCCTTCCCGCCCTGCGCAAGCGGGTCGACGCCGATCTGCGGAAGCGCACGCTGAGCAAGGATCGCGCGGTCGCCGCGGTCGTCCGGTTGCTCGACGGCGGCCATATCCGCGTCGGGAACGAAGCCTATGCCGCCAGCAACCAGAGCTTCGGGGCGACGACGCTGCGCAAGCGCCATGCGACGGTCAAGGGCGCCACGCTGAAGCTGCAATATAAGGGCAAATCGGGCAAGATGCGCGACCTGACGATCAGCGACCGAACGCTCGCCAGCTTCGTCAAGAAGATGCAGGACCTCGACGAACAGCATCTGTTCGCCTGGGTCGATGCAGACGGCGAACCGCATCCGGTCAGTTCGACCGACGTCAACGCCTATATCCGCGCGGCCACGGGCGAGGATTTCACCGCCAAGCATTTCCGCACCTGGGCCGCCAGCGTCGCCGCGTTCGAGGCGCTGGCGCAGGCCGAAACCGACCTCAGCCTGAAAGCGGTGCTCGAACCCGTCGTCGCGCGTCTTGGCAACACCGCGGCGGTCGCGCGCAAAAGCTATGTGCATCCTTCCTTGATCGCGGTCGTTAAGAAGGGACAGGCGACGTTCCGCAAGGCGCTGCGCCTCCCCCGGGCCAAGCGGCATCTCAGCCGCACCGAGCGCGGGTTGATCGCGTTTCTCGAACGCGGCAAACCACCGGCCGCCAGAGCCGCCTGATCCAAGAGAGATACATGACCGTCAAGAACACGGCCGCGCCACGCGAGCCGATCATCGACCCACAGAATGTCCATCAGCAGACGAGCGATCTCGTCCACGCCAGCACGATGTGGTTCAACGGCCATTGGCTCCAGATCCTGATCGCGATCGGGGTCGGCACCGCGATCGTGCTGGCGCTCCACGGGCTGCGCGGGCTCGGCGCCAAGCTCGCCGCGCGGAGCAGGACGGGCAAGGGCTGGCCCGCGGTCTTCGGTCACACCATCCTGAAAACCGGCAATTTCTTCATGGTGATGCTCGCGGCCAAATTGGTCGTTCGCTACGCCGGGGCACCCAGCCAGGTGACCGACACCGTCAATTTCTTCTTCACGATCGCGATGGTGTTCCAGGCCGCGGTGTGGGCACGCGAGCTGATCCTCGGCGGGATCGAACGCCGCGCGGTGGACCAGCATTATTCGGGTGAGGCGCTGGGCAGCGCGATGGGGCTGATCCGCGTCCTCGTCACCTTCGGCGTCTTCGCGATCGCGCTGATCGTGGTGCTCGACAATCTGGGGGTCAATGTCACCGGGCTGGTCGCAGGACTCGGGGTCGGCGGCATCGCGATCGGTTTGGCCGCGCAGGGCATCTTCGCCGACCTGTTCGCCGCGCTCGCGATCATCTTCGACCGCCCGTTCCGCCGCGGCGATGCGATCACCTATGACAACACCTCGGGCAACGTCGAGGAGATCGGGCTGAAATCGACCCGGGTCCGCGGCGTCGACGGCGAAAAGCGCGTCATTTCGAACCGCAATCTGCTCGACAAGGAAATCATCAACAATTCGGCGCGCATCCACCGCCGCTGCCATTTCGCGATCGGGGTGATCTATTCGACCCCGACCGAGGTGTGCGCGCGCATCCCCGCGCTGCTGCAGGAGATCGTCGAGGAAAACGGGCGTATCTTCGTCCGCGCGGGCTTTACCGGTTTCGGCAGTTCCAGCCTCGATTTCGACCTGCAGTTCGATAACGACGGCGCCGATTACGCCGAGTTTTACGAAGGCCGCACCCTGGTCGGCCTCGCGATCCTGAAGCGGTTCAACGACGAGGGCATCGAATTCGCCTTCCCGACCCAGACCACCATGACCGCCGCCCCCGACGGCACGATGATCATGCCCTATCCCGAGGTCCAGCCGGTCCGCACCGTGGAGTCATCGACGGAGCGCTGAAATGTGGCAAAGGTCACATAAGGTCACACCAAAACGCATTGTCGTGCGCCACGCGTTCCGATGGGTGATCGGGATCGAGCGGTAGCGATTCAAAGAGCGAGACCGGACGATCGCATAGTTCAACAATGTAGGACAGCTTGCTTCTGAGGCCGCTTCGCTGCTTCAGACGCGCTGGCCCTGACCGATGCGCGCGTGCCGGTAGATCGGCGCTACCGCATACCATCCCGGCCAGCGGGCGGGACCTAGATCCCGCCCTCGTCCAGGCTCAATAGCGAGGCATTGCCGCCTGCGCTGGTCGTGTCGATCGATACTGCGCGCTCGGCACAGAAACGGTAGAGGTAGTGCGGGCCGCCCGCCTTGGGCCCGGTGCCCGACAGGCGTTCGCCGCCGAACGGTTGCGAGCCGACGACCGCGCCGATCATGCTGCGGTTGACGTAGAGGTTGCCGACTTCGGCCAGCGCCTCGGTCACCTCGGTCGCGCGGGCGATGCGGCTGTGGAGGCCCATCGTCAGGCCATAGCCCTTGGCGTTGATGCTGCGGATCGTCTCGGCGAGCGTCCCAGCCTTCCATGTGGTGACGTGGAGCAGCGGGCCAAACCATTCCTTGTCGAGCGCGTCGATCCCGTCGATCCGGATCAGCGTCGGCGGGACGTACAGGCCATCGGCGGGGACATCGATCGTCTTGACCCAGCGATCGCGGACGCCGTCGCGATACGCCATCAGCCGGTCATAGGCCGCCTGGTCGATCACCGACGGCACGTCGGTCGCGGGATCGCCCGCCACGCCGACGCGCAGCGTGTCCATCGCGCCGCTCAACATCTCGATCATGCCGTCGGCGACCTCCTCCTGCACCAGGAGCAGGCGGAGCGCCGAACACCGCTGCCCCGCCGAGCGGAAGGCGGACGCGACGACATCGGCGACGACCTGTTCGGGCAGCGCGGTCGAATCGACGATCATCGCGTTGATCCCGCCGGTTTCCGCGATCAGCGGGACGATGGGGCGATCATCCTCGTCAAGCAGGCTGCGCGCGATCGCCTTGGCGGTGCGGGTCGATCCGGTGAAGGCGACCCCCTGGACGCGCATGTCGGCGGTCAGCGCGGCGCCGACCTCCGGCCCGCCGGGGGCGAGGATCAGCGCATCGATCGGGATCCCCGCCTCATGCGCCAGTTCGACCGCGCGCGTCGCGATGCGCGGCGTCTGCGGCGCGGGCTTGGCGACGACGGTGTTGCCGGTGACGAGCGCGGCGACCGTCTGCCCGAGGAAGATCGCGAGCGGGAAGTTCCACGGCGCGATCGTCGCCCAGACCCCGCGCCCCTCGATATGCAGCGTGTTGCGCTCCCCCGTCGGGCCGGGCAGTTCGACCCAGCGCAGGTTCACGCGCGCTTCGTTGGCGTAATAGCGGCAGAAATCGGCGGCCTCCCGCACCTCGCCGATCGCATCGGGGATCGTCTTGAACGCTTCCTGGACGCAGATCGCCATCAGCTCGTCGCGATGCTCCTCGAGCAGATCGGCGAGCCGGTCGAGACACGCCGCGCGGCGTTCGACCGGGGTCGCGGTCCATGACCGGAACGCGGCATGGGCGCGACCGATCGCGGCGTCGACATCGGCAACGCTGGCATCGGCGACCGGGGTCGTCGTGCTCGACCGCGGCCTGGTGACCGCGGCGCGCGTCGTTTCGAGCACCGCGCGGTCGTTGAGGTCGATCCCCATGCTGTTGCGATGCCCCGGCGCGAACAGATCGCACGGCAAGGGGATCGAGGGATGCCGCGTGCCGCCGACCGTAGCGACCTTCGCGACCGGATCGGCGAGGATTTCCGCCTCGGTCAGCCGTTCGTCGGCGAGCTGGTGGACGAAGCTGGAATTCGCGCCGTTTTCGAGCAGGCGGCGGACGAGATAGGCGAGCAGATCGCGATGCCCGCCGACGGGGGCATAGATGCGGCAGTGATAGCCATTGTCGCGGACCAGCCGTTCGTACAGCCCGTCGCCCATCCCATGGAGCCGCTGGAATTCGAAATTGCGGTTGTTGCCCGCCCATTCCATGATCGTCGCGACGGTCAGCGCATTATGGCTGGCGAAGGCGGGGCGGATGTTCGGCGCGGCGAGCATGTCCTTCGCCACCGCCAGATAGCTGACGTCGGTCGCGGCCTTGCGCGTGAAGAGCGGATATTCCGCCAGCCCCTCGACCTGCGTGCGTTTGATCTCGCTGTCCCAATAGGCGCCCTTGACGAGGCGGACGTTCATCACGCGCCCGAGCGCATCGGCCCATTGGACGACGGGACGCGCGCGCTTGCCATAGGATTGCACCGCCATGCCGAACCCGTCCCACCCCTTGAGGCTGGGCAGCGCCGCGATCTGGCCGATAATGTCGAGGCTCATGTCGAGCCGTTCGGATTCCTCGGCATCGACGGTCAGCGCGATGCCCTTGTTCGCCGCCTGCACCGCCAAGGCTTCGAGCATTTCGGTCAGCGCGGGGACGCATTCGTCCCATTTCGCGACCTCGTAGCGCGGGTGGAGCGCGGATAGTTTGACCGAGATCGAATGGCCCGCCGCGGGATCGCTGCCGACCGCGTCGATCGCGCGGGCATAGGCGTCGAAATAGCGCTGCCCGTCGGCGAAGGTCCGCGCGGCCTCGCCCAACATGTCGAAACTGGCGGTGAAGCCCTTGTTTTCGGGCTTCCTCATCCGGCGCATCGCCTCGTCGATCGTGCGGCCCATGACGAAGATTTCGCCCATCATCTTCATCGCCGCGCCGACCGCCTGCCGGACGAAGGGTTCGCCCGCGCGGCTGATCAGGCGACGCAGCGCGCCCGCCTCGCCCTCACCGACCAGCACGCGTCCGACGACGAGCCCCCAGGTCGCCGAATTGACCAGTTTCGAATTCGACTTGCCCGTATGCGCGCGCCAATTGGCATCGCCCAGCTTGTCGGCGATCAGCAGATCGGCGGTTTCGGGGTCGGGGACGCGCAGGAACGCCTCGGCCAGGCTGAGCAACGCGACGCCCTCGGTCGAATTGAGCCGATATTCCTGCAAAAACTGGTTCACCCACCCCTTCGACTGCGCCGCGCGCAGGTCGGCGAGCAGCGCGGAGGCGTAATCGAGCACCCGCGCGCGCGAGTCGGGCGCCAGCGCCGCGCGGTCCAGCAGCGGCTTTAGAACATCGGGTTCGCTGGCCCGATGCAGTTTGGCCATCGTTTCACGGGCATAGGACGCTACGGCAGTGGTCATATTCGTAATTCCGGTCGGGTGAGACTTGCAGGCCCCATGGTCAGGGGCCTACAGAGATGGCCCCGCGCATAGCGCCAAACCATATCTGAGGGGAATCCCGTGACGACGATCACCGTCGACGAGATGAAAAACCGCATCGGCACCGAAACGGTGTCGGACTGGGTCGAAGTGACGCAGGACATGATCGACAAGTTCGCCGATGCGACGGGCGATCACCAGTTCATCCACGTCAATCCCGAAGCGGCGAAGATGACCCCGTTCGGGGGCACGATCGCGCACGGGTTCCTGACGCTGTCGCTGATGCCGCTATTGTCGAGCAAGGTCGCCGATGCGCCCCAGCTCGAAGGCGTGAAGATGGGCGTGAACTATGGCGGCAACAAGGTCCGCTTCCTCACCCCCGTCCGCTCGGGCAGCAAGGTCCGCGGTCGGTTCAAGCTGCTCGAATTCGCCGAAAAGCGCCCCGGCCAATATCAGCAGACCAACGAATTCACGGTCGAGATCGAGGGCAGCGACAAGCCCGCGATGATCGCCGAATGGATCAGCCAGATCTTCATCTGATCCACCCCTCATCTTTTCACTTTTTCGACAAGGAACCCCCATGCGTTCAGCCGTCATCGTTTCCACCGCCCGCACGCCGATCGGGCGCGCCTATCGCGGCGCGTTCAACAACCTGCCCTCCCCCACGCTCGCCAGCCACGCGATCAAGGCCGCGGTCGAACGCGCCAAGATCGACGGCGCCGAGGTCCAGGACGTCGTCTTCGGCTCCGCGTTGCAGCAGGGGCATCAGGCCGGCAACATCGCGCGCACGTCGCTGTTGCGCGCCGGGCTGCCCACCAGCGTGTCGGGCATGTCGGTCGACCGCCAGTGCGCGAGCGGGCTGATGGCGATCGCGACCGCGGCGAAGGAGATCATCGTCGACAATATGGACGTCGCGATCGGCGGCGGGGTCGATTCGATCAGCCTGGTCCAGACCCCGCAGATGCGCGTCGCGCCCGACCCCGAGCTGCTGGCGATGCACAAGAACATCTACATGCCGATGCTCCAGACCGCCGAAATCGTCGGTCACCGCTATGGCATCAGCCGCGATGCGATGGACGAATATGGCTATCAGTCGCAGATGCGCACCGCCGCCGCGCAGGCCGCGGGCAAGTTCGACGACGAAATCGTCCCCGTCACCGCGACGATGGCGATCGTGAACAAGGAAACCAAGGAAGTCACCTATAAGGAGGTGACGCTGTCGAAGGACGAGGGCAACCGCGCCGACACGACGCTGGAGGGCCTGAAGGCGCTGAAACCCGTCATCGGCCCCGACGGCACGATCACCGCGGGCAATGCCAGCCAGCTGTCCGACGGCGCGTCGGCCAGCGTCCTGATGGAGGCATCGCTCGCCGAGAAGCGCGGGCTGACCCCGCTCGGTCGCTATGTCGGCATGGCGGTCGCGGGCACCGATCCCGACGAGATGGGCATCGGCCCGGTCTTCGCCATCCCCAAGCTGCTCGAACGCAACGGGCTGAAGATGGACGACATCGGGCTGTGGGAGCTGAACGAAGCGTTCGCGGTGCAGGTGCTCTATTGCCGCGACAAGCTGGGCATTCCCGACGAACTGCTCAACGTCAACGGCGGGTCGATCTCGATCGGCCACCCCTATGGCATGACGGGCGCACGCTGCACCGGCCATGCGCTGATCGAGGGCAAGCGCCGCGGCGCGAAATATGTCGTCGTGACGATGTGCGTCGGTGGCGGCATGGGCGCGGCGGGGCTGTTCGAGGTCTTGTGATCCACAGGATGTCGATGCGGGTCGCGGTCGCCTGACGGGCCCCTGACAGCGACACCTGCCGGAGCCCCGGTCGTTTCGGCGACCGGGGCTTCTTTGCGTGTGACGCTATCCGATCGGTTCGCTACCCGATCGATCCGCGCAACCAACACCAACGCGCATCGTTATCCCCGCAACGCCACCATTTGGGAGAATGACGATGTCGAAGGATAACCCACAGGAAGTCGCCGAGACGTTCCTGGCGAAGTTGAAGGACAGCCCGTTCGTGATGATCGGCCTGGACGACAGCAACGATCACCATGAGCCGATGACCGCGCAGATCGACGACGATCAGCCGAACACGCTGTTCTTCTTCGCGGGCAAGGACAATCGCATCGCCGGCGGCGGTCGCGCGATGGCGCATTTCGCGGCGAAGGGGCATGATTTCTTCGCCTGCCTCGACGGCGATGTCGCGACCGACAACGACCCGGCGCAGATCGACAAATTGTGGAACAACCAGGTCGAGGCATGGTTTCCGGGCGGCAAGACCGACCCCAATCTGACGCTGCTGCGATTCGATATCGACAGCGCCGAATTGTGGGAAACCGACATCTCGCTGACGGGCCGCGTCAAGATGCTGTTCGGCGGGACGATCCGGTCGGATGAATCGAGCAGCCATGCGGTGGTCGATTCGGTCGGCTGAATCCACCGACGCCGATGACTAAAACACCGCCCCCGGAGCGATCCGGGGGCGGTTGTCGTGTCAGCCGTGCTGGGCGATCCAGTCTTCGAGCACGGGGGCGATCTTGTCGCGCCATTTGGACCCGTTGAAGATGCCGTAATGGCCCGCGCCCGCGGCGATCAGATATTTCTTCTTGTCCGCGGCCAGCCCGGTCGCGATGTCGAGCCCGGCCTTGGTCTGGCCCAGCCCCGAGATATCGTCACGTTCGCCCTCGATCGCGAGGATCGCGACATCGGTGATCGCCGCCGGATCGACGACGCGGCCACGATGCTTCATCTCACCCTTTGGCAGCGCATGATCCTGGAAGACGACATCGATCGTCTGCAGGTAGAATTCGGCGGTCATGTCGCAGACCGAGCGATATTCGTCGTAGAAATCCTTGGTCGCGTCCGCACCCTCGTCATCGCCCTGGACCAGATGTTTGAACATCTCCCAATGGCTCTGCATATGATTGCCGAGGTTCATCGACATGAATCCGGCCAGCTGGAGGAAGCCCGGATAGACCTTCCGCCCCGCGCCGGGATAGCCGACCGGGACGGTCGCGATGACATTCTGTTCGAACCAGCTGAACGGGCGTTCGGTCGCCAGCGTGTTGACCGCGGTCGGCGCCATGCGGGTGTCGACCGGGCCGCCCATCATCGTGAACGTCTTGGGACGGCTGGGGTTCTTGTCCGCGCTCATCAGCGCGACGGCGGCGTAGCAGGGCACCGACGGCTGGCAGACCGCGAGCATGTGCGTGCCCCCCTGCCCCTCGTTCGGACCCAGCGCTTCGAGAAAGTTGATGACGTAATCGACGTAATCGTCGAGATCGAACGTCCCCGCGCTCATCGGCACCAGCTTCGCATCGCGCCAGTCGGTGATGTAGACGTCCGCCGAGGGCAGCATCCGTTCGACCGTGCCGCGCAGCAACGTCGCATAATGGCCCGACATCGGCGCGACGATCAGCAGCTTCGGCCCGCCCTCGACGCCCTCGCGGCGGAACCGCTTCAACTGGCCGAACGGCTTTTGCAGCACGATCTCTTCGGTCACCGCGACGACGCGGCCGTCGATCGTCGTCGTGTCGAGCCCGAACGCGGGCTTGCCGCGGGGCGCGGATGCATGCGCGAACACTTCCAGCGCCGATCCGATCAACGCGCTGCCGCCCAGATAGGAGATCGGGTTTGCCGGATTGGTCAGGAAATCAGCGCTGAACCCGGCCATCGCACTGGCGCCGGTCAACATCGAACGCTGCATTTCATACGCATTATAGAGCATTGGGTTTTCCATCAGCCCGATATGGGATGGCTATCGTTACCCTAAAAGTCCGAAACAACCAATAACCCATGATGCAGTGCAGCATTATCAATCCGGCCCGGTTCATGTTGAGCCGGGCTGCCCCGACTGCTAGGCCGCGCCGATGGCATCGCCCACCCCCGACAAGACCGACAAGCCCGACAAGCCCGACAGGCGCCGCAACCTCGGCGACCTTACCCTCGTCTGGGACCGGGTCCGCGCCTATCCGCGCCACTTGCTCGTGGCGCTGCTGGCGCTGGTCACGACCTCCGCCGCGACGATCGCGATCCCGGCGGGGTTCAAACGCGTGATCGACCATGGATTCGGATCGGGCAGCAGCGCCAACGTCAACGCATCGTTCCATTACCTGTTGATGATCGTCGTCGTGCTGGCGATCGGGACCGCGGTGCGCTTCTATTTCGTCTCCTGGCTGGGGGAGCGTGTCGTCGCCGATATCCGCGCGCGGGTGCAGCGGCACCTGCTGGGGCTGACCCCGCGGTTCTTCGAAGAAAACCGCCCGTCCGAAATCGCATCGCGCCTGACGTCCGACACCGCGCTGATCGAAACCGTCGTGGGGACGACCGTGTCGGTCGCGCTGCGCAATTGCTTCACCGGCATCGGCGGGACGGTCTATCTGTTCGCGATCTCGCCCAAGCTCGCGGGGCTGTTGCTGCTGGGCATCCCGCTCATCATCCTGCCCGTCACGATCTTCGGGCGCCGGATCAGGAACCTGTCGCGCGCCTCGCAGGACCGGATCGCCGATGTCGGCAGCATCGCGACCGAAACGCTCGGCGCGATGAAGATCGTCCAGGCGTTCGGGCAGGAAGACCGGGAGGCGGCGCGCTTCGTCACCGCGATCGATGCGACCTTCGCCGCGGCCAAGCGCCGCATCACCGTGCGCGCGATCATGACCGCGATCATGATCGGGCTGATCTTCGGGTCGATCACGCTGGTGATGTGGGAGGGGGCGAGCGATGTCGCCTCGGGCCGTCTGACGGGTGGGTCGATGTTCGCCTTCGTCGTCACCGGGGGCATCGTCGCGGGCGCGTTCGGCGCGCTGACCGAAGTCTATGGCGACCTGTTGCGCGGGGCCGGCGCGGCGGGACGGCTCGCCGAACTGCTCCGCGAGGAACCGGAGATCGCGCGACCGCAGGTGCCCGTGCCCCTGCCCGTCCCCGTCACCGGCGCGCTGGCGTTCGATCACGTCCGCTTCCACTATCCGACCCGGCCCGATGTCGCAGCGCTCGCCGATTACAATCTGCGCATCGCGCCGGGGGAGACGGTCGCCGTCGTCGGCCCGTCGGGTGCGGGCAAGTCGACCCTGTTCCAGCTCGCCGAGCGCTTCTACGATCCCGATGCGGGGGCGATCACGCTGGACGGGGTCGATCTGCGCGAGGCGGATCCCGCCGCGATCCGCGCGCAGATCGCGATGGTGCCGCAGGAGACGGTGATCTTCGGCGCCACCGCGCGCGACAATCTGCGCTATGGCGACTGGGCCGCGTCGGACGAGGCGCTGTGGGCCGCGGCGGAGGCCGCCAATGCCGCCGATTTCCTGCGGCGGTTGCCCGACGGGCTCGACACCTATCTCGGCGAAGGCGGCGCGCGCTTGTCGGGCGGCCAGCGCCAGCGGGTCGCGATCGCCCGCGCGCTGCTCCGCGACGCGCCGATCCTGTTGCTCGACGAGGCGACCAGCGCGCTCGATGCCGAAAGCGAACGGCTGGTGCAGGAGGCGCTGGAGCGGTTGATGGAAACCCGCACCACCCTGGTGATCGCGCACCGGCTGGCCACCGTCCGCGCCGCCAACCGGATCGTCGTGATGGACGAGGGCCGGATCGTCGAGGAGGGCAACCACGCCGCGCTGATCGCGACGGGGGGCCTGTACGCCCGCCTCGCCAGCCTGCAATTCAACGAGGCCGCCTGACCGCATCATCACGAGATCCTGGCCAGCGCCAGCCCCGACCCACCGCAAGGAGAGACACCATGCCGACTGCCACCCCCCGCGATTTCGATATCATCGTCTATGGCGCGACCGGCTTCACCGGGCGGCTGGTCGCCGAATATTTGGTGGGCAAGGGCGCGACGCGCTGGGCGATGGCGGGGCGCAGCCTCGACAAATTGACCGAGGTGCGCGACCTGATCGGCGCGCCCGCCGACACGCCGCTGGTGGTGGCGGATGCCGACCAGCCCGACACCCTGGCCGCGATGTGCGCGCGGACGACCGTCGTGCTGACGACGGTCGGCCCCTATCAGCTCTATGGCACCCCGCTGGTCGCCGCCTGCGCCGCGAGCGGCACCGCCTATGTCGATCTGTGCGGCGAACCGGCGTGGATGCGCCACATGATCGATGCGCATCACGACGAGGCGAAGCGGACGGGCGCGCGGATCGTGTTTTCGTGCGGGTTTGATTCGATCCCCTTCGACCTCGGCGTGCTGACCTTGCAGGAGGCGGCGATCGCCAAATTCGGCAAGCCCGCCCCGCGCGTGAAGGGGCGCGTCCGGTCGATGCAGGGCGGGTTTTCGGGCGGTACCGCGGCGAGCCTCAAGGCGACGCTGGCCGCCGCCGCGCGCGATCCGGGTCTCGTCAAGCTGCTGACGAGTGCGTTCGCGCTGACGCCGGGGTTCAAGGGGCCGCACCAGCCGAGTGGGCTGATCCCCGAATATGATTCGACGATCGAGGCCTGGGTCGCGCCGTTCGTGATGGCGCCGATCAACACCAAGAACGTCCACCGCACCAATTTCCTGCTGGCGGAAAAATATGGCGCCGATTTCGTCTATGACGAGATGATGGTCGCCCCCGGCCTCGGCGAATTGGGCAGGGCCGCGGCGGACGCGATCGCCAAATACAACCCCTTCGGCGGCGAAGGCGGCCCCAAGCCCGGCGAAGGGCCGAGCAAGGCGGAGCGCGACAATGGCCATTACGACCTGCTGTTCGCCGGGCTGATGCCCGATGGCGAGCGGATCGACGCGGTCGTTACCGGCGACCGCGACCCCGGCTATGGATCGACGAGCAAGATGATCGCCGAAAGCGCGCTATGCCTGGTCGAGGACATGGCGGGCGCCGAGGGCGGGATCTGGACGCCGGGCGCGCTGATGGGGGCGCCGCTGCGCAAGCGCCTTCAGGCGAATGCCGGGCTGACCTTCACCGCGGGGTGACCTTTACCGCGGGGTGACTGCGCGCCCCGGCGCGGGCGCGCTGGGTTATTTGCGGCGGCGCCCCTGATGACGGATGTTAGCCGGGCGGCCGCGACGCTGGATGACGCGGTCGCCGCGTTTGCCCGGCGCGCCCGACGAGGACGAGGACGAAGACGAGGGCGCGCCCTTCCCCTCGGGCATTTCGAAGCGGAGCGCGCCGGAGACGGGGTTCGCCTCCGCCAGCTTGAGCTGGAGCGTCTGCCCGAGCGCATAGACGTCGCCGCTATGTTCCCCCGTCAGCGTCCGCGCCGCCTCGTCGAACCGGTAATAATCGCCGCCGATGTCGCGCACCGGCATCAGCCCGTCGCCGCCGATCCCGTCGACCGTCGCGAAGAAGCCGAAATTGGTGACCCCGGTGATCCGCACGTCCATGACCTCGCCGACGCGTTCGGACAGATAGGCCGCGACATAGCGGTCGATCGTGTCGCGCTCCGCCTCCATCGCGCGGCGTTCGAGCGCGCTGATCCCTGTGCCGATCGCCTCCATCCCGCTCGCTTCGCCCGCGGTCAGCCCGCCCGGGCCGAGCTTGTACGCCGCGACGAGCGAGCGGTGGACGATCAGATCGGCATAGCGCCGGATCGGCGAGGTGAAATGCCCGTAGCTGCCGAGCGCCAGCCCGAAATGACCGTGATTGGCGGGGGCGTAATAGGCCTGCGTCTGCGTCCGCAGGATCTGTTCCATGATCTGCGGGCGGAAATCGGCGTCGCCGACGCGGTCGAGGATATGGTTGAACGTCGCGGGCCGGATCACCTGCCCCAGCGCGAAGGGGACGTCGAACGTGTCGAGATAATCCTTCATCGCGACCAGTTTTTCGCGGCTGGGCGGTTCGTGGACTCGGTACATGACGGGCGCCTTCTTCGCCTCCAGCGCCTTCGCCGCGGCGACGTTGGCGGCGATCATATAATCCTCGATCAGCCGCATCGAATCGAGCCGTTCGCGCGGGGCGACCGACATGATCCGCCCCTTTTCGTCGAGCACGACGCGGCGTTCGGGCAGGTCGAGCTCCAGCGGCGCGCGCGCATCGCGCGCCTTCGCCAGCGCGCGCCAGCACGCCCAGAGGGGAACAAGAGCATCCTCCAGCAATCCGTTCGTGCTGAGCTTGTCGAAGCACGTCTGGTCAGCCGGTTCGCTCGGGCCAGGTCCTTCGACAGGCTCAGGACGAACGGACGCCGACTGGCGACCCTGCCACAGATCATATGCCGCCTGCGCATCCTCATAGGCGATGTTCGCCGCGATCCGCACGACCGCGCGGGTGAAGCGCCACGATGTCAGCGCACCGCCCTTGTCGATCGTCAGGTGACACGCCAGCGCGGCGCGATCCTCGCCCGTCTTCAGCGAACACACCTCCGCCGACAGGATTTCGGGCAGCATCGGCACGACGCGGTCGGGGAAATAGACCGAATTGCCGCGCCGCCGCGCGTCCTTGTCGAGCGCCGACCCGGGGCGGACATAGAAACTGACGTCCGCGATCGCGACGATCGCCTTCCACCCGCCCGCGTTCGCGGGATCGTCGTCGGGGGCCGCCCACACCGCATCGTCATGGTCGCGCGCATCGGCGGGATCGATCGCGACGATCGGGATCGCGGTCAGATCCTCGCGGTCGTCACCCAGCGGCGTCGTCGCCACGCGTTCCGCCTCCTCGATCGTTTCGGTCGCGAATACGTCGGGGATGCCGAGCTTGTGGATCGCGATCAGCGAGAAACTGCGCGGGGCGAACGGATCGCCCAGTTTCTGGACGACGCGCGCGGTGATCCTGGGCGGTCGTCCGGCGCGTTCGGCCAGGACGAGATCGCCCGCCGCCGCCCCGCCGGTATCGCTGACCGGAAATTCGCGGCGTTCCTTCTTGTCGACCCCGGTCAGCCAGAACCGGCCATTGTCTTCGCGCAGGACGCCGAGCAGCTGATCGGCGGCCTTTTCGAGCAGCTTCATCGGGTGCGCGATCATCCCCTTGCCCGCATCCTCGGTGCGCGCGAGGATGCGTTCGCCGACCCCGAGCGCGCCGCGCTTGCGTTCGCGCACCCGCAGCCGCGGCGCGGGGGTTTCGGCCTCCCACCGATCGGGCACCGCCCAGACATTGCCGCCGTCGTCGACGTCGACGACGCGCAGCACCGTCACCTTGGGCAGGCCCCCCATCTTGTGGAACGCGCGGCCCGGCGCGCTGTCGATCAGGCCTTCGTCGCCCATATCCTTGAGCAACGCCTTCAGCCCGATCTTTTCCTGCGCGGACAGGCCGAACGCCTTGGCGATCTCGCGCTTGCCCGCGGGCGTCGGGGACGATTCGATGAAGGCGAGGATCTGCTCGCGGGTCGGCAGACCGGCTTTGGGTTTCTTTGGCACAGCCCCTCTTAGGCCATCGCCGATTTTCCGTCACCCCGGCCTAGCCGCGCATCGCACGGGGGAATAAAGACGCGCGATGACCGACATCCGCGTCGCCGCCCTGTACCAGTTCACGCGTCTGACCGATCCCGCCGCGGTGCGGGGGCCATTGCTTGCCGCCTGTACCGCGAACGGCGTGCGCGGCACGTTGCTGCTCGCGCCCGAGGGGATCAACGGGACGATCGCGGGCCCGCCCGCGGGGGTCGATGCGGTACTGGCGCATATCCGCGCGCTGCCCGGCTGTGCCAATCTCGACGTCAAATTCAACGCCGCCGCGGTGATGCCGTTCCACCGGACGAAGGTCCGCCTGAAGCGCGAGATCGTGACGATGGGCGAACCCGCGGTCGACCCGACGCAGCCCGGCACCTATGTCGCGCCCGCCGACTGGAACGCGCTGATCGACGATCCCACGACGCTCGTGATCGACACGCGCAACGATTACGAGGTCGCGGTCGGCAGCTTCGCGGGCGCGGTCGATCCGGCGACGACCAGCTTCGGCGAATTTCCCGGCTGGTTCCGCGATCACCGCGATGACTTGCTCAGCGGCAGGAAGCGGGTCGCGATGTTCTGCACCGGCGGCATCCGCTGCGAAAAGGCGACCGCACTGCTCCGCGCGGAGGGCGTCGCGGATGTCTTCCACCTGAAGGGCGGGATCCTCCAATATCTCGAAGACGTGCCTGCCGCCGGCAGCCGGTGGCAGGGCGAATGTTTCGTCTTCGACGAACGCGTCGCGGTGGGCCACGGCCTCGAACCCGGCACCCACGCGCTGTGCCGCGCGTGCCGGATGCCGGTGTCGCCGGAAGATCGTGCTTCGCCGGATTATGTCGAGGGCGTCAGCTGCCCACGCTGCATCGACATACGCACCGAGGCGCAACGCGCGAGCTACGCCGAACGCCACCGCCAGGCGATGCTCGCCGCGGCGCGCGGCGAGGAGCATGTCGGGCGGGTGTTCGGCGGGGCGTGATTGTTTGCGGGGGTGGGGTTCTTGGGGAGTGGTTTCCCCGGTGGAGGTCGTTCCCCGGCGGAGGCCGGGGCCTAGGTGGGAAGGTTTTCGTTGGGATATGCCGCGCTGGTTGCGCGAGCTTCGGCTCGGGACGTGGCGCGGTATGGGGCGATAACGACAGTGGGATGAGCGTTGCTCTGCGCTATCCACCCTCACCCCAACTGGGCCCCGGCCTTCGCCGGGGAACGGGTGGCGCGGTTCCCCGGCGGAGGTCGTTCCCCGGCGGAGGCCGGGGCCCAGTTGGGAAGGTTTTCGTTGGGATATGCCGCGCTGGTTGCGCGAGCTTTGGCTCGGGACGTGGCGCGGTATGGGGCGATAACGACAGTGGGATGAGCGTTGCTCTGCGCTATCCACCCTCACCCCAACTGGGCCCCGGCCTTCGCCGGGGAACGGATGGGGTGGTTCCCCGGCGGAGGCCGGGGTCCAGGTGGGGAGGTTTTCGTTGGGGTACGCCGCGCTAGTTGCGCCAGCGTCGGTTTGGAACGCAGGGCGGTATGGAGCGATAACGACAGTGGGATGCGCGTTGCTCTCCGCTGTCCACACTCACCCCAACTGGGCCCCGGCCTTCGCCGGGGAACTTATTGATCGGGCATAAGTGGCGCCCCCTCCCCCCTCAAGCGTCGATCGCGTCCTCGTCGAAACGGGCGGCATTTTCCTGGATGAACGCGAAGCGGTGGGCGGGGTTGGTGCCCATGAGCCGGTCGACCAGGTCCTTGACCCCGGCGCGCTCCTCATATTCCTGGGGTAGCGTGATGCGGAGCATCGCGCGGGTCTTGGGGTCCATCGTCGTTTCGCGGAGCTGGCCCGGGTTCATCTCCCCCAATCCCTTAAACCGAGCGACATCGACCTTCTTGCCCTTGAAGACGGTGGTCTCGATCTTCGCGCGTTCGGCCTCGTCCATCGCATAGACCGATTTGGCCCCCGCGGTGAGCCGATAGAGTGGCGGCTGGGCGAGGAACAAATGCCCCCGCCGAACCAGTTCGGGCATTTCCTGGAAGAAGAACGTCATCAGCAACGTCGCGATATGCGCGCCGTCGACATCGGCGTCGGTCATGATGACGATGCGTTCGTAGCGCAGATTGTCGGGCTGGCAGTCCTTGCGCGTCCCGCAGCCGAGCGCCTGGATCAGGTCCGCGATCTCCTGATTGGCGAAGATCTTGGCGCTCGTCGCCGATGCCACGTTCAGGATCTTGCCGCGGATCGGCAGGATCGCCTGGGTCTTGCGGTCGCGCGCCTGTTTGGCCGACCCGCCTGCCGAATCGCCCTCGACGATGAACAATTCGGTGCCTTCGTTGCTATCGTTCGAACAATCGGTCAGCTTGCCGGGCAGCCGCAGCTTGCGCGCGCTCGTCGCGGTCTTGCGCTTGACGTCGCGCTCCTGCTTGCGCCGCAGCCGGTCGTCCATCCGTTCGAGGACATAGCCGAGCAGCGCCTTGCCGCGGTCCATATTGTGGCTGAGGAAATGGTCGAAATGATCGCGTACCGCCTTTTCGACGAGGCCCGCCGCCTCGGGGCTGGTCAGGCGATCCTTGGTCTGGCTTTGGAATTGCGGATCGCGGATGAAGACCGACAGCATCAGTTCGCTGCCCGTCATCACATCGTCCGCGGTCAGGTCCTTCGCCTTTTTCTGCCCCACCAGATCGCCGAACGCGCGCAGGCCGCGGGTCAGCGCGGTGCGCAGCCCCTGTTCATGCGTCCCGCCATCGGGCGTCGGGATCGTGTTGCAATACCAGCTGTACGACCCGTCGCTCCACAGCGGCCAGGCGACCGCCCATTCGACCTTGCCCTGCGCATCGGGGAAATCCTGGCTGCCCGCGAAGAAATCGGCGGTCGCGCACTCGCGCGGCCCCACCTGTTCCTTCAGATGATCGGCGAGCCCGCCCGGAAACTGGAACACCGCTTCGGCGGGGGTGTCGCCCTCGATCAGTTCGGGCGCGCATTTCCAGCGGATTTCGACGCCCGCGAACAGATACGCCTTCGACCGCGCGAGCTTGTACAGGCGGGCAGGCTTGAACTGGAGTTCGGGCCCGAAAATCTCGACATCGGGGGTGAAGGCGACCGACGTCCCGCGCCGGTTGGGGGTGCCGCCCAACCGTTCGAGCGGCCCCAGCGTCAGGCCCTTGGCGAACCGCTGGCGATAGAGCTGCTTGTCGCGCGCCACCTCGACGACGGTGTCCGACGACAGCGCGTTGACGACCGAGACGCCGACCCCGTGCAATCCGCCGCTGGTCGCATAGGCTTTCCCGGCGAACTTGCCGCCCGAATGCAGCGTCGACAGGATCACCTCGAGCGCCGACTTGTCGGGAAATTTGGGATGCGGATCGACCGGAATACCGCGGCCATTGTCGACGATCGTCAGCCGGTTGCCCGGTTCCAGCGTCACCTCGATCCGCGTCGCATGCCCCGCGACCGCTTCGTCCATCGCGTTGTCGAGCACTTCGGCGGCGAGGTGGTGGAGCGCGCGTTCGTCCGTCCCGCCGACATACATGCCCGGACGACGGCGAACGGGTTCGAGCCCTTCGAGCACCTCGATCGAGGAGGCGTCATAGGTGTCGGCGGCGGCGGTGGTGCTCGCGAAAAGATCGTCGGCCATGGCGAACGTATGGGGTACGTGACGAGCGGGGGCAAGCGCTCCGTCCCCCGATACCCGACCCAAGCGTCCGTGCCGAGACCGTCGACAGGCGGGGGCTTAACCTAACGCCTTCAGACCACGTCCTTCGACAGGCTCAGGACAAACGGTGATGGGTGGGCCGCGCGCGCGTCGATCAGCGGACGGGCGCGCGTCGATCGGCGGACGCGCGCGCGCCGATCAGCGGACGCGCGGCCCGCCGAAGGGCAAGGGCGGCGGCGGACGGCGATCGCGGCGGGGCAGCTGCGCCTGATAGGCATGGCCGCAATGATCGACGCAATAGGGGAAACCGGGGTTCACCTTGTCACCGCAGAAGTGGAAATCGGGTTCGCCCGGATGACCGAGCGGCCATTTGCAGATGCGATCGTTCAGGTCGAGCAGCGTCGTCTTGCCCGCGATGTCGGCACTCGGCTTGGCAGGCACCAGGCGGCGCGGCGGCGCCGGGGTGCTCGGCGGGGCCTGTTCGCCCGGCGACTGGCGCAGGAACCCGCCGGGGCCGATCGACCGCAGGATCGGCTGGGCGCGCTTGGCCTCCGGTGCGGCCACCGCGTCCTCGCCATCGTCGTCTTCGTCCGCCGCCTCGACGGGCTCGTCGTCCGCGACATCGGCGACCGGGGCGGCCGCCGCGGCGCGGGCCGGTTCGACCGCAGGAGCGGGCGTCGGCGCGACCGGCGCGGGGTCGGCGGCATCGGCGGGCGCCGCAGCGCGCACCGGCGGATCGGCGGCGACGGGCGCGGCGGCCTTGTCGGCGTCGTTGGGCTTCACCGGCGACGGGCGCGCCTGGAGCGACAGGCGGTGCGCCTTGCCGATCACGGCGTTGCGGCTGACCCCGCCCAGCGCTTCGGCGATCTGGCTGGCGGTCTGTCCCGCCTCCCACATCGTCTTGAGCGTCTCGATTCGCTCGTCGGTCCACGACATTCTTTGGTTCCCTCGTATCGACGCCGGGTTGCGGGCGGTTGCCGGGGCGGTTACCCGCTATTCCCATGAGCAGCCAGCCGCCGATCGGCGAAATCAGTCAAATCCGGTCAGCGCCCGGCGTACCGGTCATCCGGAACGTCAATTGGGGTGGCCTGAAGACCCTCTATGTGAAGGAGGTCAAGCGCTTCTTCAAGGTGCAGCTCCAGACGATCTGGGCGCCCGCGATCACGACGCTGCTGTTTCTCGTCATCTTCACCGTGTCGACCGGCGCGCGCCGCCCGGTGTTCGTCGGGGGCGATACCGTCGCCTTCGCCGATTTCATCGCGCCTGGCCTCATCATCATGGGGATGATGCAGAACGCCTATGCCAATGCCAGTTTCTCGCTGCTGGTCGGCAAGATCCAGGGGACGATCGTCGATTATCTGATGCCGCCGTTGTCGGTCGCCGAACTGCTCGCTGCGCTGGTCGGGGGCGCGGTGACGCGCGCGTTGTGCGTCGGGGCCGCGGTCTGGCTGGCGATGGCATTGTGGCCGGGGGTGCATGTGACCCCGCACGCGCCGCTGGCGATCCTGTGGTTCGGCCTGCTGGGGTCGATCTTCCTGGCGCTGGTCGGCTTGCTGACGTCGATCTGGGCGGAAAAGTTCGATCATGCCGCCGCGGTGCAGAATTTCGTCGTCGCGCCGCTGACCCTGTTGTCGGGCACCTTCTATTCGGTCGACAATCTGGCCCCGGTCTTCCGCGCGTTCAGCCATGCGAACCCGTTCTTCTACATCATCTCCGGCTTCCGCTACGGGTTCTTGGGGATCAGCGATTCGCCCGTCACGATCGGCGCCATCGTCGTGCTGGGAATCGACATCGCGCTGGCGCTGTTGTGCTACACGCTGCTCAAACGCGGGTGGAAGCTGAAGAATTAGGCCACGGGGCGACGCCCCCCCCGTTCAGGACAATAAAGCGGCCACCAGCGCCTGCACCTTCGTCTGCCGCCATTGGGGCAAGGGCGCGACCAGCCAATAGCCGCGATCCGACGGGCGTGGATCGCCGATCGCGACCACGCGTCCCGCCGCGATGTCCTGCGCCGCGAGCAGTTCGGGGACGATCGCGCGCCCCATCCCCGCCGCGGCGGCATCGATCGCGAGCCCCGCATCGGCGACCCGCACCAGCGCCGCGGCGTCGCCCCCGGGACAACCGGGCCAGCCGATAAGCGCGTCGGGGGCGTCCGGCCGAGCCGCGACGGTGACCATCCCGTCCGATTCGATCCCCTCGCCCTCATGATCCCCCGGCCCCGTTCCCCAGCGGATCGCGAGATCGAGATTGGCTTCGGTGAAATCGACGACGTCGTCCGCGGCCAGCAAAACGAACCGCAGGTCCGCATCCGCCGCCGCCACCCGCGACAACCGCGCCATCAGCCATTTTTCGGTGAGGTCGCGCGGCGCGGCGATCGTCAGCGATTTGGACGATTGGCCCGCCTGCATCGCGCGCACCGATTCCTCGAGCTGGAGGAAACCGTCGCGCAACGGCGCCAGCCCCGCCGCCGCCTCCGGCGTCAGTTCCAAGCCGCGGGTCGTTCGTCGGAACAGCACGACACCCAACGTATCCTCCAGCGCGCGGATCTGCTGCCCCACCGCGGCGGGCGTCACTGCCAGTTCGTCCGCCGCGCGGGTGAAGGACAGGTGCCGCGCCGCCGCGTCGAGCACCCGCATCCCGTTGAGCGGCAGGTGGGTCCGCTTCACGCCGCCTTCTCCGTCATCGCCTGCATCATCGCGCCCGTCCCGGCCCTGGTCATGGCGTCACCGCCGGGGCGAGCAGGCCGAACCGCGGGATCGCGACATCGAAGGTCGCCGCGTCGCTGCCGATCATGCGATAATGTCCCTGCATCGCCCCGGTCGGGGTGCCCAGCGGACAGCCCGAGACATAATCATAGCTGCCACCCGGTTCGATCACCGGCTGTTCGCCGACCACGCCCTCGCCCTCGACCGCGTGGCGCGCACCGCGTCCGTCGGTGATGACCCATTGCCGCGTCAGCAGCTGGACGGCCGCGTCGCGATCATTCTCGATCCGGATATGATAGGCCCAGAACCAGCGCCCCCGATCCGGTTCGGACTGATCCTCCAGATAGCTGACCGCCACGCGCACGGTGACCCCGTCGGTCGTCGCGGCATGGGGAAAGAATTGTTTCACCCGGCGCCTACAGCCCGACCGCGGCGAGCGCCCGGTCGAGATCGTCGATCAGGTCGCGCGGATCCTCGAGCCCGACGTTGAGCCGCAGCATCCCCTCGGTGACCCCCATCTCCGCGCGCTTATCCGCGCTGACGCTGGCGTGGGTGGTCGAGGCGGGATGCGTCATCAGCGAGCGCGAATCGCCGATATTGTTCGAAATATCGATCAACTGGAGCGCATCGAGCAGGCCATGCGCCTGCTCCCGCCCCTGGACCTCGAACGCGAAGATCGGGCCGCAGGCGTCCATCTGACGCATCGCCAGATCATGCTGCGGGTGGCTGGGCAGGCCGGGATGGAGCATCCGCGCGACCCGCGGCTCGAGGAATTCGCCGACCGCGACGCTGTGTTCGGACTGGCGCTTGATCCGCAGGTCGAGCGTTTCCAGCCCCTTCAGCACGACCCACGCGTTGAACGGCGACAGGTTGGGGCCGGTGTTGCGGGTGAAGGGCAGCAGCGTGTTGGTGATGAAATCCTCGGTCCCGCACACCGCGCCCGCCAGCACGCGTCCCTGTCCGTCCATCATCTTCGTCGCCGAATAGGCGGTGATGTCCGCGCCGAATTCCATCGGGCGCTGCAACGCGGGCGTCGCGAACGCATTGTCGACGACGGTGAGGATACCGCGCGCGCGCGCGATGTCGCACACCGCCTTTAGATCGACGACGTCCATCGTCGGATTGGCGGGGGTTTCGAAGAAGAACAGCTTCGTGTTCGGGCGCGCCGCGTCGATGAACTGTTGCGGGTCGCGCGCGTCGATGATCGTCGTCGCGATCCCGAATTTGGGGAGCAGCGTATCGGTCAGCCACCGGCACGATCCGAACGCGGCGCGCCCCGCGACGACGTGATCGCCCGTTTCCAGCTGGCACAACAGCGCCGCGGTCATCGCCGCCATGCCGGTCGCCGTCGTCCGGCACGCCTCCGCCCCCTCCAGCAACGCGATCCGCTGTTCGAGCATTTCGACCGTCGGGTTCTGGAGCCGGGAATAGGTCATCCCCTCCTGCTCGCCCGCAAAGCGCGCGGCGGCATCGCCCGCCTTGTCGTAGGAATAGCCCGACGTCAGGAACAGCGCCTCCGACGTTTCGCCATATTCGGAACGGGCGGTGCCGCCGCGGATCGCCCGCGTCGCGGGACGCCATGTGTCGGTGATCGAACGATCCTGGCCGGTCTTGCGCTTCATGGCTGCCGCTTTGCCCGCAGGACCGCGCGGTTTCAAGCGCGACGCATGGTGTGCGCCGTCAGTACCGGCCCCAGACGAATTTCGACGACAGCGCATAATTCCACACCGCCCCGACCAGGATGCCGATCAGCGCCGCGCTCGCCGCGGTGCCGCTGCGCGCGTCGTGGACGAAGGCGGCGATCCCGACATTGGCGACCAGCCCGACCGAACAGACGACGCAGAAGGATACCCACCCGTCGATCAGCGCCCGCGTGCCCTTCAGCCGTCGGTCGCGATAGGTCAGCGCGTTGTTCAGGAAGAAATTGCCCGTCATCGCGGCGACCGCGCCCAATATCTGCGCGCCCAGGAACGCGCTGCCCAGCAGCATCGCGATCCCCAGTACACCCATGTGGACGCCGACGCCCAGCAGCCCGATCGCCGAAAACATCGCGAAACGGACGGGGATGACGCGCCCGAACATCCGATCGTACAGCGCGATCAGATATTCCATCGCGACGACGTGATCGAGCTTCGATTCGCCCTCGCTGCGGGTGCGGAAGACATAGGGCAGCTCGGCGAAGTTCAGCGGCGTCGGGCTGGCGGTCATCAGGTCGAGCAGGATCTTGAACCCGATCGCGGACAATTCGGGCGACAGGCGCCGCGCGATATCGGTGCGGATCATGAAGAATCCGCTCATCGGATCCGACAGGTCGCCCTTCAGCACCCGCCGCGACAAGCGCGTCGCCAGCGCCGATTTGGCGACGCGGTCGTGATCCCAGTCGCCGGTGCCCCCGCCCGCGACGAACCGCGATCCGATCACCAGATCGAGCGTCGCGTCCGCCTGCAACCGGTCGAGCATCGCGGGCAGCAGCGTTTCGTCATGCTGCAGATCGCCGTCGATCACCGCGACGCAGGGCGCGGCGGTGGCGCACATCCCCTCGATACAGGCCGACGACAGCCCGCGTCGCCCGAACCGCTGGATCACCCGGACCCGTGGATCGTGCCGCCCCAGGTCGCGCGCGACATCGGCGGTGCCATCGGGGCTGTCGTCGTCGACGACGATCGCCTCCCATTGTCGACCCGCCAGCGCGGCATCGAGTCTTGCGATCAGCAGGGGAATGTTCGCGCGCTCGTTGAACGTCGGGATGACGACCGCGAGTTCGAGCGCACCGGTCATAGCGCGGCGAGCACCGCGTCACCCATCGCGCCGGTCGACAGCGATCCGCCGAGATCGGGGGTGCGCGCGCCATCGCGGATCGCATTGGCCACCGCCGCCTCGATCCGATCCGCCGCCGCGTCCTCGCCCAGCGAGTGGCGCAGCATCATCGCCGCCGACAGGATCGCGGCGCACGGATTGGCCTTGCCCTGGCCCGCGATATCGGGGGCCGATCCGTGGATCGGTTCGTACATCCCCTTGCTGCTGCCATCGAGCGAGGCGGAGGGGAGCATCCCGATCGATCCGGCGCACATCGACGCCTGGTCCGACAGGATGTCGCCGAACAGGTTACCGGTGACGATGACGTCGAACTGGCCGGGGTTGCGGACCAGCTGCATCGCGGCATTGTCGACGTATAGATGCGTCAGCGCGACCTCGGGATAGTCCGCCGCCACCTCGATCACGACATCGCGCCACAATTGCGAAGTTTCGAGGACGTTCGCCTTGTCGACCGAACACAGCCTGCGCCCGCGCTTCATCGCGGTGTCGAACCCGACGCGCGCGATCCGCGCGATCTCCCGCTCGTCGTAGCGCATCAGGTCATAGCCTTCGCGCAGGCCATCCGCGGTGGTGCGGCGGCCCTTGTCGCCGAAATAGACATCGCCCGTCAGTTCGCGGACGATGACGAGGTCGATCGACCGCGCGATGTCGGGCTTCAGCGCGGAGGCATCCTCCAGCCCCGCGAACAGCATCGCGGGGCGCAGGTTGGCGAACAGCCCCAATTCCTTGCGCAACCCCAGGATCGCCTGTTCGGGGCGCAGCGACCGGTCGAGCGAATCAAAGGCGAAATCGCCCACCGCGCCGAACAGGATCGCATCGGCCCGCCGCGCCAGATCGAGCGTCGCCGGCGGCAGCGGATGCCCCGCCGCGCGATAGGCGGCGCCGCCGACGGGTGCCTCTTCATAGGTCAGCGCGACACCGGTCGCATCAAGGACACGCCGCGCCTGCGCGACAACTTCGGGGCCGATACCGTCCCCGGCGAGGAGTGCGATCAAGGTCATCGCCCTGCCCTTGCCCAGCCGCGCGCGCTCACGCAACCGCCCTTTTCAACCGGTCGACCAACCGTTCGCGCGCCGCCAGCGGATTGGCGCGGCGCTCGGTCAGCACGTCGCGCGCCAAGAAATGCCCGGTGATCGCCGCGCCCGCCATGATATCGGGCCATGTCGCCGCGCCGCCGTGGCGGAGGAAATCGGGCAGGATGAACAGCTTGGCCTCATGCCCCTGCGCCGCACCGCGGGTGACCGCGCCGCCGCTCTTCGGGCTGACAAAGGCCAGATCCGCGTCGCTTCCCGTCACCACGCAGGAATCGAGATCGAGCCCGAACCCCAGTTCGGCGAGCAGCAGCAATTCGTAGCGGACCAGCGCCGCCGCCCAGCCCCGCGCGGCGGGTGCCGCCTCGATCGCGTCGAGCACGCCCGTCAGCCCGTCGAACAAGCGCGGATAGGGCTGCGCCTCGGGCAGCGTCGCCGCCGTCAGCGCGGTGAGCCAGTCGATCGCGGCGGCGGCGAGCGGTTCGCCATGCAGCGGCGCGCGGCTGTGGAGCGGTTCGATCGTCAGCGCGGCCAGTTGTTCGCTCGTTCGCGCGCGCCAGTCGCCCATGATGCTGTCGCCGGGTTGCAGGATCGGGCGCAGCCGCCGCGACGATCCGCCGCGTACATAACCGGGCTGCACCCCGTCGTGGCGTGTCAGCGCGCGCACGATCGCGCCATGTTCGCCGTGACCGCGGACCGCAAGGACGATGGCTGGCGCGGCACGATGCATCGCACCGGTCTAGCCGACGCGCGTCAGCGGCGCATCTTTTTCGCGACCCGCGCCAGCATCGGGTGCGCGGCGGCGCGCTTCGCCAGCGCCACCGTCCGGTCGAACCCGGCCAGCGCCGCGACCAGCGCGCGGTTGGCGATCGTCGGGCGCAGCAGCAACAGGTCGACACAGGGTGTTCCCCCGGTCGCGAACAGCCGCTTGTGCTGGCCTTCGCCCTCGGTGAAATCGAACCGGGCGAAGCGGTCGTCGAACATCGCGGTCATCGCCGCCTGGAGCAACACCGTGCCGGGCGACAGCTCGCCATAGGCCGGGTCATGCCCGACATAGGTGTAGAGCAGGCTATCGTCGCGCGCGGTGCAGCACAGATAGGCGACCGGCGCGCCTGCGACGAATAACAGCCAGCCGCGCACCCCGTCGGCGGCGGCGAGATCGGTCAGGTGCGCGAGCGACTCGCCCCCCGCGGGCAACCCCGACCCGAGCAGTTTTTCCTGATAGGTCAGCACCGACACGCGCCGCGCGATCGGGTGGAATATCGCGAAGTCGGCGGGTGTGCGATAGGCGCGGATGTCGAGCACGCCGCCCGACGCCTGCGTCACCCGGTTGATCTTGCGCCTGACCGTCGATCGCGCGCTGCCCGACAGCGCCTGCGACCAAGCCGCGCGCCCGATCGCGAAATCGGTGTGAAACCGCGTGTAGCGCTGGCGGACGAACGCGATCATCCCGGTGCGCAGCATCGACGGCAGCAATAATTCGGGCAGCGAGGTGATGAGATACCCCTCCCCCGTCAGCGGTGGCAGCACCGGCGGGACCGCGTCGATGACGTCGGTCAGGTGCCGGGGCACGCGGATCAGCGACCGCGGTACGCGCGCGATCGTCCGCGCACCGATCTGGAACGTCAGCGCGATGCCGGTCACGCCGACCGTTCCGCGACCCAGTTCGACCAGAGCTGTTCGGCCTGGCGCCAGCCCGTCCGCAGTCGGTTCGGCGGCAGGGGTTCGTCCGCCTGCCCGATCGTCAACGCCGGACGGTCGGCGAAATGCCGCGTCGGCAGGCGGTCGGCGTGTCGTTCGAGCAGGCGGCACAGCGCCGCGAACCGGCGGACGTGGACCTGGTTCGCGCCCAGCCCCGCCCGGTTCGCCAGTTCGAAGCCATGGCTGACGATCGTCACCGCGGCGTGATCGTGCGCGGACGCATGATGCAGCGCCGCGGTCATTTCCCCCTGCGACAGAGCGCACAGCTGCACCGTCCGCAGCCGACCCGGCCGGTCCTCGATCACCGTTACGGGCACTTCGATCAGCGCGCACGCCTGCGGGGCGATACAGCGGTCGGACAGCGTGATCCGGCTCGCCCCCCGCTGCGCCCCGTTATGACTGCTGTCATAGCGAAACCCCTGTGCCGCCAGCGCGGCCAGCGTGTCGTCGTTCGCCGCGTAATTGCCCGCGCGGAATGCGATCGGGCGCGGCGCACCGGCCGCGATCAGCAGATCGGTCGCCTGTGCGATCAGCGCCTGCTGCCGCTGCCGGTCGTATTGGTGCAGGTGCGGCTTGCCCGCCACGGTGCGGTCGTCGGCATCGGCCGCGGCCCAATGGGGGTGCAGGTGAAGCTGCACCTCCTGCCCCGCATCGATGATCGATTCGACCATCCGCCGGACGGGATCGATGCCGAAGACGATCGCGGGCATCGGGTCGACGAAGAAACATGCCTTCAGCCCGTGGCGGCGAAACCGGTCGAGCTGGAACGACAGGCCGACCCCCGCGGGCTCGAGCGAGCGGGCGTAGATCGTGTCGACATCATGCCCCGCGACATAATGACGCGCGGCGAATTCGGTATCGATGGTGATGAAGACCGGGGTCGGCATGGCCATGCCCCTATCCGCCGCGGATGAAGATTTTGCAAAACGTTGCCGGGAGGCTGGCCGACGGGCCGACGGGCCGACGGTCGCGTCGTCAGCGGGCGTCGTCAGCGGGCGTGATAGAAATCATACACCTGTTGCGCGACCCCCTTCGACACGCCGGGGGCCTGTTGCAGATCCTCCAGGCTCGCATTGCGCACCGCGCGGCCCGTCCCGAAATGCATCAGCAGCGCCTTTTTCCGCGCGGGGCCGATGCCGGGCACCTCGTCGAGCGGGCTGGCGCCGATCGCCTTGGCGCGCTTGTCGCGATGCGCGCCGATCGCGAAACGGTGAACCTCGTCGCGCAGCCGCTGGAGATAGAAGAGCACGGGCGCGTTGACGGGCAGCTGGAAATCGCGCCCGTCCATCAGGTGGAATATCTCGCGCCCCTCGCGTCCGTGGTGCGGGCCCTTGGCGACGCCGACCATGCAGACATCCTCGATGCCCAGTTCTTCGAGCACCGCCTTGGCCGCATTCAATTGCCCCCGCCCGCCGTCGAGCAGGACGAGATCGGGCCACATGGCGTTGTCGCGATCGGGGTCCTCCGCCTGCGCGCGGGCAAAGCGGCGGGTCAGCACTTCGCGCATCATCGCATAATCGTCGCCGGGTTCGGTATCCTTGTTCTTGATGTTGAACTTGCGATACTGGCCCTTGCGATAGCCCTCCGGCCCCGCGACGATCATCGCGCCGACCGCGTTGGTGCCCTGGATATGGCTGTTGTCGTACACCTCGATCCGGTCGGGCGGTTCGGTCAGGTCGAACAGCTCAGCGACCTCGCGCAGCAGTTTCGCCTGGGTCGTGCTCTCCGCCAACCGCCGTTCGAGCGCCTCGATCGCGTTGCGCTTCGCCTGATCCATCAGCCGCCGCCGATCGCCCCGCTGCGGCACCGACAGCGCGACCTTATACCCCGCGCGCTCGCCCAGCGCCTCGCCGAGCAGCACACCCTCATCGAGGTCGCGGTCGAGCAGGATCGTCTTGGGCGGGGGCACATCTTCGTAAAATTGAGTCAGGAAGCTCGTCAGCACCTCGTCTTCGGGCACGTCGTTGGTGTGTTGCGGAAAGAAGCTGCGATGCCCCCAATTCTGCCCGCCGCGGATGAAGAACGCCTGGATGCCGATCGTCCCGTCCTTGCACGCCAGCGCGAAGACATCGGCGTCGCCGACGCCCTCGGCATTGATCGCCTGCGTCCCCTGGATGAAGGTCAGCGCCTTCAACCGATCCCGCAGCAGCGCGGCGAGTTCGAAATCCATATTCTCGGCGGCCGCCTGCATCTGCGCGGCGAGCTTCGCCTGGACGCCGGTCGACTTGCCGCTGAGGAATTGCTTCGCATCCTCGACCAGCTCGGCATAGCCCGCCGCGTCGATCCGCCCGACGCACGGCGCCGAACAGCGTTTGATCTGATAGAGCAGGCACGGTCTATCGCGCGTCTTGAAGAAACCGTCGGTGCAGGAGCGGAGCAGGAACAGTTTCTGCAACGCGTTCAGCGTGTTGTTGACCGACCCCGCACTCGCGAAGGGGCCATAGTAATTGCCCTTCGCCCGCCGCGCGCCGCGATGTTTCTGGACGCGGGGGAAATCATGATCGGCGCGGAGCAGGATGAAGGGGAAGCTCTTGTCGTCGCGCAGCAGCACGTTGTAGGCGGGGCGATAGCGTTTGATCAGCTGCGCCTCGAGCAGCAGCGCCTCCGCCTCGTTGTTCGTCGTCACGATCGTCATCGACCGCGTCTGCGCGATCATCCGCTGCAATCGTTTCGACAGATTCTTCCACTGGACGTAATTCGCGACACGCTGTTTCAGCGACCGCGCCTTGCCGACGTACAGGACATCGCCCTTCGCATCCTGCATCCGATAGACGCCCGATCGCGTCGGCAGCGTCGCGAGCACGTTGCGGATCGCCGCGACCCCGGTTTCGAGATCGGGCACGTCCGACCCGCGCACCGCATAGGTCGCGCGTTCTTCGTTGAATCGATCGGGGGGACCATAGGAGCCGGACATCGTCGGGAATCTAGGGGGTTGTCGGCTGGATCGCTAGGGGATCGGGTGGGATTGGTCCCTCGACTTCGCTCGGGACGAACGGAAGTTTGGGCAGCATCGCTCGCCTCCCGCCGTTCGTCCCGAGCGAAGTCGAGGGACATGCCTCACCGCGCCGTCCCCACCACCAAGCACGCCAAAAACACCAGCAACCCCGCGAACCGATTACTGCGAAAGCGGCGAAGCGCGTTGGCGCCGTCGTCGGGGCGCAGCGTCAGCACCTGCCACGCGAAATGCACCGCCACCGGCAGCAATGCCGCCAGCGCGAGAAGATCGCGATGGACCAGCCAGATCGCGCCCGCCCACAAGGCCAGCGCCAGCGCATAAAAGGCCGCGGTGCCCCCCCGGACATGCGCCCCCATCCGCAGCGCCGACGAGCGGACGCCGATCAGCGCATCATCCTCGCGATCCTGCAACGCATAGATCGTGTCATATCCGATCACCCAGGCGATCGACCCCGCATAGAGCAGCCACATCGGTGCCGACAGCGCGCCCGCGACCTCGCTCCACCCGACCAGCGCCGCCCAGCTGAAGACCAGGCCGAGCCACGCCTGCGGCCACCAGGTGATCCGCTTCATGAACGGATAGGCGGCGACGGGTGCGAGGCTGGCGAGCGCGACGACTTGCGCGAGAACGCGCAAGTGGAGCAGCACGGCCAGCCCGATCAGGCACAGCGCGATGAGCCACACCCAGGCGAGCCGGATCGACACCAGCCCGCTCGGGATCGGGCGCGCGCGCGTCCGCGCGACCTGCGCGTCGAGGTCGCGATCGACGATGTCGTTATAGACGCACCCCGCGCCGCGCATCGCGATGCTGCCGATCAGCAGCCATGCGATCAGCGTCCAGCGTTCGACCGCGCCGCCCGCCAGCGCGACGCCCCACGCGCCCGGCCAGAACAACAGCCACCAGCCGATCGGCCGGTCGAACCGCGCGAGCAGCGCCAGCCCACGCAGCGTCGGGGGCAAGGCACCGACGATGCCCTTATGCTCGCTATCGGGGACGATCTGGTCGTTCATCACCCCCGCCTATGAAGACGCCGGTAGGCGCGCAAGCCCATGACGCGTAGGACGGGCGCGATGGGATGCAGGGAACATAGCCGGTGATCGGCCTGTCGGTCGCGGTCGGGCGCTTCGTCGAGGCGCTGTTCTGGGCGATCATGCGCGTCGCGGGCGCGGTGACCGTGGCGGTGATCGCCGCGGCGGTGGCCCTCGTCATGATCGGGATCGTCATCGGAAAATTGCGCCGGTCGCGACGCTGACGCCCTTCCCCGCGCCGCGGTTAAGCTGATAGCGTCCGCCGATGACCGCGACCCCCGCCTGGCCCCCGCAATCGACCCCGCGCCTGTTCGTCGAGGAACCACTCGCCCCCGGCCCGCGCCAGATCGACGGCGCCGCCGCGCATTATCTGGGCGGCGTCATGCGGATGAAGCCGGGCGATCCGGTCAAATTATTCGATGACGTGACGGGCGAATGGCTGGCGGTCGCGACCGATGTCGCCAGACGCCACCTGACGCTCGACGTGACGCAGCTGCTGCGCCCGCGGGAGCACGTCCCCGACCTGTGGCTCTGCGCCGCACCGCTCAAGAAGGGCCGGGTCGACTGGCTCGCCGAAAAGGCGTGCGAGCTGGGCGTCGATCGGCTCGTCCCCGTCATCACCAGCCGCACCGTCGTCGATCGCCCCAAGCTAGACCGCCTGCGCGCGCACATGATCGAGGCGGCGGAGCAATGCGCGCGCACCGCGCTGCCAGGTCTTGCCGAGGCGGTGAAGCTCGCCGCGCTGCTGCGCGACTGGCCCGCGGATCGCGCGTTGTTCTTCGCGGACGAAACCGGCGGCACGCCCGCGTTCGACGCGATGCGCGCGCACCCCGGCCCCGCCGCGATCCTGATCGGGCCGGAGGGTGGGTTCGACCCCGCGGAACGCGATTCGATTCGCGCGCTGCCGCAGGCGATCGGCATCGGGCTCGGCCCCCGTATCCTGCGCGCGGACACCGCGGCGGCGGCGGCGGTATCGCTATGGATGGCGGCGGCGGGGGATTGGCGCTAGCGAAGGCCGCGATTGCGGCGTAGGGGGCGGCCATGACGACCAAAACGGTTTCAGATAGCAACTCGCCGATCATCGAATCGCGCGACCAGCTCATCGCCAGCTTCGCCCGTGGAGAAAAGCCCGCCGACCGGTGGAAGATCGGGACGGAGCATGAGAAATTCGTCTATTCCACCGCCGATCACCATGCGCCGAGCTGGGGCGAACCGGGCGGCATCCGCGCGCTGCTGATCGAACTCGAACAACATGGCTGGAAGCCGGTGCTAGAAGGGGGCAATCTGATCGCGCTGACCGGCGCCGACGGCAGCGTCAGCCTGGAGCCCGCGGGCCAGTTCGAACTGTCGGGCGCGCCGCTCGACAATCTCCACCAGACCTGCGCCGAAACCGGGCGCCACCTGGAACAGGTGAAGGCCGCGGGCGACAAGCTCGGGATCGGGTTCCTGGGGCTCGGCATGTGGCCCGACAAGGCGCGCAGCGAACTGCCGATCATGCCCAAGGGCCGTTACGGCATCATGCTCAACCACATGCCCCGCGTCGGGTCGATGGGCCTCGACATGATGCTGCGCACCTGCACGATCCAGGTGAACCTCGACTATGCGTCGGAGGCGGACATGGTGAAGAAATTCCGCGTCGGGTTGGCGCTCCAGCCGCTCGCGACCGCCTTGTTCGCCAATTCGCCCTTCACGGAGGGCAAGCCCAACGGCATGCTGTCGTATCGCAGCCATATCTGGTCCGACACCGATCCCGCGCGGACGGGGATGCTGCCGTTCGTGTTCGAGGACGGGTTCGGCTACGAACGCTATGCCGACTATATGCTCGATGTGCCGATGTACTTCGTCTATCGCGAGGGCCGGTACATCGACGCCGCGGGCCTCAGCTTCCGCGATTTCCTGACGGGCGACCTGTCGGTGCTGCCGGGCGAAAAGCCGACGCTCGACGACTGGAACGATCATCTGTCGACCGCCTTTCCCGAGGTGCGGCTCAAGACCTTCCTCGAAATGCGCGGCGCCGATGGCGGCCCGTGGAACCGCATCTGCGCGCTGCCCGCCTTCTGGGTCGGGCTGCTCTACGACCAGGGCGCGCTCGATGCGGCGTGGGATCTGGTCAAGCACTGGACGCTCGACGAGCGGCAGGCGTTGCGCGATTCGGTGCCGAAACTGGGGCTCGACGCGCCGATCGCGGGCGGGCGGACGCTGCGCGCGATCGCGGGCGACGTGCTCGATATCGGCGGCGCGGGGCTCACCGCCCGCGCGCGCACCAATGCCGCGGGCGACACCGAAAACGGATTCCTCGATCCGCTGCGCGAGATCGTCCGGTCGGGGAAGGTCCCGGCGCAGCGGCTGCTCGATCGCTATCATGGCGACTGGCACGGCGACGTCAGCCGGGTCTATGCGGAAGAAAGCTTCTAACGCGTCGCCCAGCCCCAGCGCTGACACAGCCGCGGCACCGGCCCGTGCCGCGCCATCCACGCGTCATAGGCGACATAGTCGGGGTCCAGCCGCAAATGCCGTTCCTCGGTCTTGGCGCGCCAGTAATAGACGCCGCTGACCACCGCCAACAGCATCGTCGCGCGGAACGCATCGACCACGCTGCCCGTCGTCAGGATCGGGATCGTCGCCAGCCACCAGAAGGCGTTCTTCGCCAGATAGGCCGGGTGGCGCGACCAGGCATAGGGGCCGTGCGTGACGATGCCGCGATTGGTCAGGTTCGAAAATCGCGGCCCGAAGGACACCGTCGCCAGCGCATAGATCGCGGTCAGCACGACCAGCATCGCGCCCCAGATCGCGAGCAATTTGGGGTGCCCCGCAAACCACATGAACCATTCCTGAGTGCGGACGCGATAATCCAGCGGCCCGCCATCATCCATCAGGATGCTCGGCGGATAACAGATCAGCGCCGCCATCCACGCCGCCGCGAAGGGGTTGGCGCTGCGGATATGCGAATCGAGCGGACGGAACGTCAGGATATAGCCGACCGTGGCGATGGCCATGTCGATCACGAACATGAATACGATCAGCCAGCGCGCGATCATCGCCGGGTCCCGCCACCCACCGATCATGTCCCAGCGGATGAATTCGCCATAGCCCCCCGGCATCCCTGCGAGCATGAACGCCAGGAAGAACGCCTTCACGCCCCAGCTGCGCAGATGGCCGTGGATCGCGTCGTGATCGACCCCGCGCTGCCCCGTCAGCCACGCCCCCAGATGCCACGCGCCATCGCGCGGTTCGACCAGATACCGGTCGATCCACAGAACATAGGGGACCGACGCGATCACCAACAGCGGCGCGGCCCAGCCGAAACACCACATCGCGAACGCGAAATTGCCCTGCCAATAGAATCGCCCGGTCGCATAGATCACGGCGATCGCAAGCCAGGTGGCCCATAGCCCCGCCAATTTGGTGATGCTGACATCCAGCATGTCGCCGACGCTGCGCCGCCGGGTCCAGTCGATCCCGGTGGAGGCGGCGCGATGCACCTTGTCCACCACCAGCGACCACGCGATCATCGGCACCGCGCAACATGCCAGGTTGACCAGCCCCGCATAGGGCCCGTCGAGGCCATAGGCGCGCGCCAGGCAGACCCAGCCGACGATCCCGACCAGCCCGGCGATTCCCGCCCCCGCGCTGACCGCGGATCGCGGGCGCGGATCGACCGCCGGGTCGCGGGGCAAGGACGAACAATGCTCCATCATCCCCCTCCCCTAATGCGACACTGGTAAGCAACCCGTGAACCACGTCGACGATCATCGCCCGCGCGGAACCGATTGACCAACGCCCCGCCCCTGTGGCAGGCGAACAGCCACGATGCGGGTGTAGCTCAATGGTAGAGCAGAAGCCTTCCAAGCTTACGACGAGGGTTCGATTCCCTTCACCCGCTCCAGCTTCATAGCAAATATCTCCGGCGGCTCTCGCCGTTCTTGACCGCCACGATTAGGTGCTCATCACCTGTGGTGAGGTCTCATGCGCGCGATACCGGCACACTACCCTCCATCGGTTCGTTAGATAGGCAACGGCGGCACCGGGGTCGATTGGCCCGATACCGCCGTGCAGAGGCTTATTTCTTGGATTCGCCCGATGCGTCGGACACGGCGGTACCGGCGGACTTGAGGTCCTTGCCCGCGCCGTTGACCGTATTGCAGGCGGCCAGCGATACGGCGAGGAGCGATACCAGCGCCAGGGTCTTGCGGTTCATGTCACGTCTCCTTCGTGGTTGAACGGGTCGGATCACTCAGACGATTCGACGGCGCGTGGCGGCCACCCCGCCGGCGCTCGCTGCGGCGGCACCGATCAGCAGGGCCAGGACGAGCACAAACGACGTGCCTGCAGCCGCGCCCGCGGCGGTGTCGGTCGCCGATTTGGCGGTGGCGATCGCATCGTTCTTGGTCTTGACGAACCGTGCCTTGGCCTGGGTCACCTGCGCCTGGGCCTGGTCGCGGCTGATGTTACGCTGCGCCGCGACGATGTCGACGATGCGGCGTTCGGCGGCGGCGCCATCGGCCCCGCCCTTCGCGAGCGCGGGAAGCTGCTTGGCGATTTCCTTTTGCGCCTGTTCGGGGGTCATCTGCGCCGGGTCGGTCGGCGCGGCCGCCAGATAGGCTGCCGCTTCGTCGCGGATGTCGCCCTGGTCGATCCCGGCCACCTCTGCGGCCTTGGGCGCGGCGGCGGATACCGTCGATCCCGCTGCACCCGCGACGGCGCCTACGGTGCGGAAGGCACCCCCGATGATGCCACCGACCGCCGAGGTCAGCAGATAGAGCGTCAGGATCAGCGTGACGCCCCAGACGACCAGCCCGTGGACCAGCGCGTCGAACCGTTCATGGACCCCGGCGACCCGCGCCGCGGTATAGCCACCCGCGCCGAGCGCGATGACCGTGGTGACGAGCCAATAGAGACCCGCGCCGATGCCGAAGCCGGTCGCGCCGGGTGTCGTACCGGCGACCGGATCGACCATCGTCAGCCCAATGCCCGCCCCCAGGATGCCGAGCACCAGCTGGACCGCGACCGCGATCACCACGCCGCCAAACGTGGCACCCCATGAAAAGCGCGTCGGCGTCTTGCCCAGCGCATAGCCTGCGTCCGGCGTGACGCCGGCCGTTACGTGAGTCGTCATAGATACTCCTGTCGTGAAAAATCGTTGGTGGTGAATTCGTCCGGTGCGGGTCAGTCGCCCGCGCGGTCGTCCCGCGTGGTGGCGCCGTCCTTCGCGTCCCCGGTATCTTCCGCGTCCTCACGGGATTCGGCGCCCGCATGTTTTTCGGCGCGGCCCTTGATGACCTCGATATCGTCGCCGATCAGCTTGCCGATAGCTTCATGCACCGATCCCTTCGCCTCGCGGGTGCGGGCGTCTTCGACCGCTTTTGCCGGTGGGCTCTTCCTGCTCATCACGCCGCCTCCTGTTCGGAAGAACCGAGCCGGGCGGTGCCGCCGTCGAACCCGCGCGCGCGGGCCCAGGCGACCGCGGCGATGCGGCGGTTGACCCCGATCTTGGCATAGATGCGCGCGACATGGTTGCGCACCGTATTGGCCGCGACGTCGAGCGAGCGCGCGATCTTCTTGTCGTCGAGCCCCTGGCAGATCAGCCCCAGCACGTCGCGTTCGCGCGGAGTCAGGTCATCGAGCCCGGCACCGCCGACCTCGCGCTGCGGCGCGCGCAGCCGGGCGAGCTTGTCCATGATCGACCGGCTGAGCCAGCTGGTGTCCTTCATCACCGCCTCGATCGCCTCGACCAGCTCGATCTCGGTCGCCTTGCGCTGGGTGATGTCCTGCAACGCCCACAGGACGCAGCGTTCGCCACCGAGCGTGATCGTCTCGGTCGAAATCAGGCAATCGACCGCGTCCCCGGTCCGGGTCATGATCCGCGCCTCGTAATTGCGCAGGTCCGGATCGGTCTCGATCGCCGATTCGAGCGCGGCGAGCACGGGTTTGGACGCGAAGAGGTCGACATCGCTCAACGCGCGCCCGATGATCGCATCCTCGTCATAGCCGGTCAGCGCGACGAAGCTGGCATTGACGTGGCACAATACATGGCCGTCGCGCGTCCCGATCGCCATCGGCACCGGCGCCATCTGGAACGTGCGGGTGAACCGTTCCTCGCTCTGGCGCAGCGCGTCTTCCGCGCGCCGCCGCGGTTCGAGGTCGGCGAAGGTGAACAGGATGCACGGTTCCTGCCCCATGTCGATCGGCTGCCCGGCGACGATCACCAGCTTGGTGCCGCCGCCCGGGATCGCCAGTTCGGCCTCCATCTGCGGGATCGTCCGGCCTTCGGCCAGCCGCTCCTTCGCCAGATCGCGCTTCTCGGCGGCGCGCAGCACGTCGATGTCATAGACCGACGTGCCGAGCACCTGGTCCTTTTCATAGCCCGTCATCTCCAGGAAACCCTGGTTGACCTTGACGTATTTGAGGTCGGCCAGCCGACAGATCAGCGCGGGCGCGGGATTGGCGTTGAACGATTGTTCGAACCGATCCTCCGCTTCGAACCGTGCGGTGGCGTCCTGGATGATCAGCACCAGGCACGTCGGGGCATCCTCGTCCTTGTCGTTGAGGACAAGGCTGCGCACCTGATGCACCCAGCGCGGCTCGTCTTCGCCCGCGACCGTGACCTCGACCACGACCTCGGCGAAATCCTCGCCGTCGACCACGCGTTCGATCGGATAATCGTCCGCTTCCAACCGATGGTTGTTGCGATAGCGCAGCTGGAACCTGGCGCGGTAATCGTCGACGGTCGCGCCAAGATCGTCGACCGTCTCGACCCCGTGCATCGCCAACGCCGCCGCGTTCGCCCAGAGCAGGCTCTGGTCGGGATCGATGAGGATCACACCCTCATCGAGCCCCGCGACGATCTGGCGCAAATGGCGCAGGTCCGCGGTTTCGCGCAGGGAAGACAGGGCCGCTGGCGCCACCATCAGCCGGTCCTTACGCGCGCCGTCCGTGGACGAGCCAGGCGAGCGCATAGCCACCCGCCGCGGCGGCAGCCGCCCACACCGCGGGCACGTCGCTGACCGACTTCGCGACCGCCTGGCGACCGCGATCGGCGGCGTCGACCGACCGGCGCCCGGCATCCTGCAGCCGGTTCTTGGCCTCTTCGGCGAGTTCGGGCGCTCCATCGACGATATCCTCGACCGCCGAACGCGCCTTGCCATACTTATTCTGCGCCGCGCCCGCGACCTGATCGACGACGCCATCGACCTGCCATTCGCGGCTGCCGACGGCATCGCCGACACCCTTTTCGACCTTGCCGCCGAGATAACGCGCGCCGCCCTGGAATTCGTCCTTGTTCATGTCATCATCCTTGTCATCGAGCGTTGGGGGAAATTGGTTGGGGCCCCGGTCAGGGCAGGACGCCGCATCCGGCAGCCGCCTTGCCGACCGCCAGCGGAATCGCGGGATCGTGCAACTCGCCCGCCACGCGGATCAGGTCGCCCACGGTCAGCTGCCGCGGATTGGGATCGCGCGTCCCATAGGCCTTGGCCGCGCGGCCCAGCTGCTGGAGCTGCCCCAGCGACAGATCGCGTTGCAACCGGTCACCGACGCAGGTCGAGCGCTGGCTGTCCAGCCCGTAGCGTTGGAGCCCATCGGCGATGCGCGTCGCCGGGGCGGCGCATCCTGCCACCGCGACCAGCGCCGCGATGACGGTAAACGATTTCATCATGTCGGAGTGCTCCGCCTCGGTTCGCGATCGCATCCAAAACATGGGCGATCGCGCTGGTTCAGAGCGCATAAACCGTCCGAAACGGAACTGGTTCCTGGTTATTTTGCAGGGGTCATATGGTAGATTTGTCGGTAGCGATGCTCTGTGCCTTGCGGCGATATTCGATCGCGAACCGGCGATGGATATCGCGCGTCGCACTATCGATCGCGCGCGTCGCCATGGCATCGTGATGTCGTGACCGCGCCGCCCAATAATCGGCGTCATCGGTGGCGGGGGTGGCCACGTTGAACCCGGTATCGGGCAACGGGACGGCGGATAGATCGTGAGTCATCACGGCTATCTAGGATCAAGTCGCCCGTTCAAAAATGAGCAGAAACTACCAGCCGCTGGGTAGTTTTTCGCCGATCGCACGACCGTGACGCGCCGCGCCGCCGGGACTGATGGACCCGATCGCCCGATCAGCGCGGTACCATGCCCATCGGCTCGCCCAGCCGCACGGATCGTTCGGGGGACCAGTCGGGATCGAACGCGATGCGATCCGCCTCGAACAGCATCACGATGGTTGACCCCAGCAGGAATCGCCCCATTTCCTTGCCCTTGGCCAACCGGATCGCCCGATCGGGATAGGACCAGTCGACGACCCTGCCCGTACGCGCGGCGTTGACGACGCCGTGCCACACCGTCGCCATGCTGCCGACGATCGTCGCCCCGACCAGCACCATGACGAACGCGCCGTGATCGGGCGATTCGAAGACGCAGACGACGCGCTCGTTGCGCGCGAACAGATTGGGGACGGTGCGCGCGGTGGTCGGGTTGACCGAAAACAGCGTCCCCGGGACATGGATCATCCGCGTCAGCACGCCGTCGCAGGGCATGTGGAGCCGGTGATAATCCCGCGGCGACAGATACAGGTTCGCGAAACTGCCGTTGCGGAACCGGCCCGCGAGCGTCGCATCGCCGCCGACCAGCGCGGTCGTCGTGAAACGATGCCCCTTCGCCTGCACCATGTGATGATCGTCGATCCGGCCCAGCTGGCTGATCGCGCCATCGACCGGCGACACGAAATCCGCCGCCGCGATCGGTCGCGCCCCTGCGCGCAACGGTCGGGTGAAGAAATCGTTGAAACTGGCATAGCGACCGATATCGGGCTCGGCGGCCTCGTCCATGTCGACGCGATACCGGTGCACGAACCAACCGATCAGCCGCATCGTCACCGCCCCGCCGCGCGCGCGTGCCACGCGCCCGGCGAGGCGGGTCAGCCCGGTCTTCGGCAACAGCCGGTGTACCACGGTCTTCAGGCGATCGTTGTTGCTCATCCGGTCTTCAGCCCATCGCGATGTCGGCACCCGCATCCGCGCGCTGCCCGACGGATCGCCCCTCTCCGCCCGGCACCATAGCCAAAGCGTGCCCCGACGCCATAGGCGGGGGCCACCCACCCCCTTGTATTTACGCCCTGACCGCGTCACCCGACTGGATCGATACCGCGATGCCGACCGATCGCGATGCGACCAGCGACGGAGGATTAGTCATGACCTATCGATCGATCATCGGCATGGCCTTGTGGCTGGCGACCAGCGGCACCGCGGTCGCGCAAGCGCGTGTCGAGGGCGCGCGCGATCCGGGGGCGCGGGCATCGGTCAGCTACGACCTCAGCTTTCCGAACGCGGTCCATCACGAAGCGCGGATCAGCGTCACCTATCGCGACCTGAAGCCCGGTCCCGTCGACTTCCGCATGGCGCGCTCCTCCCCCGGTCGCTACGCGCTCCACGAATTCGCCAAGAACGTCTATTCGGTCACCGCGACCGACGCGGCGGGCAAGCCGCTGACGATCGACCGCACCGACCCCTATGGCTGGACCGTCCCCGTCCATCGCGGCACCGTGACGATGACCTATACGCTGTACGGCGACCGGGCCGATGGCACCTATGCGCAGATCGACACGACGCACGCGCATCTGAACATGCCCGCGACGATGATGTGGGCGCGCGGCTATGACGATCGCGCGATCCGGGTGACGTTCCACCCGCTCGACCCGTCGTGGAAGGTCGCGACCCAGTTGCCCGCCAGCACCGGGACGACCACGACATATTGGGCGCCGAACCTGCAATATCTGATGGATAGCCCGACCGAATTGTCCGATTTCGCGCTGCGCAGCTGGCCGGTCACCGCAAACGGCAGGACCTATATGATCCGGCTGGCGGTCCACAGCCAGGACACGCCCGCCGATGTCGACCGGTTCGCGGCCAAGGCGAAGCGCGTGATCGCGCAGCATTTCCGGTTGTTCGGCGGCCCGCCCGCCTATGACTTCGGCAGCTACACCTTCATCGCCGACTATATGCCGCAGAGCAGCGGCGACGGGATGGAGCATCGCAATTCGACGATCATCAGCCAGCCGCGATCGCTGAAGGACGCCGATTTCGCGCAGATCGACACGCTGAGCCACGAATTCGTCCATGGCTGGAACGTCGAACGGCTGCGCCCGCGCGCGCTCGAACCGTTCGATTTCACCCGCGCGAACCCGACGCCATCGCTGTGGTTCGCGGAGGGCTTCACCCAATATTACGGGCCGCTGCTGATCCATCGCGCGGGCGAACGATCGCTCGACGATTTTCTCAAGGGGCTGGGCAGCACGGTCAGCGGCGTCGTGACGTCGCCTGCGCGCCGTTACGGGTCGCCGCAGGAAATGAGCCTGCGCGCGCCGTTCGTCGATGCGGCGCAGTCGATCGACCCGGTCAACGGCACGATCTTCGTGTCCTACTACCCCTATGGCGCGGTCGTCGCGCTGGCGCTCGACCTGAGCCTGCGCGAGCGTTTCCCCGGCCTGTCGCTCGACGATTACATGCGCCACATGTGGGCGCGCAACGGCGTCGACCAACGCGACTACGCCCCCGCGAAACCCTATACGCCGCACGATCTGGAGGCGGGGCTCGCCGAACTGACGCATGATGCGGCCTTTGCGCGCACCTTCTTCGCGGCCAGCGTCGACGGCAGCGCGCTGCCCGATTTCGCCCCCCTGCTCGCGCCCGCCGGGCTGACGATCCGCCCCGCCGATCCCGCCGCGGCGTGGCTCGGCGCGACGCAGGTCAAGCCGGTCGAGGGCGCGGTGACGCTGGCGCAGATCCCCGCCCCCGACACCCCGCTCTACCGCGCCGGGGTCGATCGCGGCGATACGCTGGTCAGCCTCGGCGGCAGGCCGCTCGCGACCGCGGACGACTGGGCCGCTGCGGTGGCGACGCTCACGATCGGTCAGCCGGTCGAGCTACGCTATCGCGGGCGCAGCGGCGACCGGCGCGCGACGATCGTGCCGATCGCGGACCCCGGCTTCACGATCGTGCGGAGCGAAACGCTCGGCACCCCGCTGACCGCAGCCCAGGTCGCGTTCCGCGCGGCGTGGCTGGGATCGGGCGACTAACGCGTCGGCATCAGGCGGGATGGACCAGCGTCCGCCGGACCGCGTCGCGCCATCCCGCGACCAGCGGCGCGCGCCGGTCGGCGTCCATCGCGGGGTCGAAACAGCTCGCGCGCGACCATAAGGTCGCCAGTTCCTCGGTTCCCGACCAGACCCCGGTCGCCAGCCCCGCGAGAAACGCCGCCCCCCGCGCGGTCGTTTCCAGATCCTGCGGGCGTTCGACCGGCATCGCGATCATGTTCGCCAGAAAGGCGCAGAGCCAGTCGTTCGCGGCCATCCCCCCGTCGACGCGCAGGATCGCAGGGCGCGTTCCCGCATCCGCCGCCATCGCCTCGACCAGGTCCATCGTCTGATAGGCGACCGATTCCAGCGCCGCGCGCGCCAGATGCGCCGCGGTCGCGCCCAGCGTCAGGCCGAAGATCGCGCCCCGCGCATCCGGGTCCCAATAGGGCGCGCCCATCCCGACGAACGCGGGTACCATATAGACGCCATGGCTGTCGGGCACCGTCGTCGCCAGATCGTCGGTCTGGCTGGCGTGGGTGATGACCCCCAGACCGTCGCGCAGCCATTTCACCGCCGCGCCCGCGACGAAGATCGATCCTTCGAGCGCATAGGTGACCTTGCCCTCGAGCCGATAGGCGGGCGTCGTCAGCAACCGGTGATCCGACATCACCGCCTGATCCCCCGTGTTGAGCAACAGGAAACACCCCGTCCCATAGGTCGATTTGGCCATGCCGGGGTCGAAACACGCCTGCCCGACAAGTGCCGCCTGCTGATCCCCCGCCATCCCCGCGATCGGGATCGCCGCGCCGAGCAGCGCGGGATCGGTCGTGCCGAAGACATGCGCATTGTCGTGAACGTCGGGCAGCATCGCCATCGGCACCCGCAACAATGCGCACAAGTCCTCGTCCCAGCATTGCCGATGGATGTCGTACAACATCGTGCGGCTGGCGTTGGTGATGTCGGTGGCATGGACCGCGCCGCCGGTCAGCCGCCACAGCAGGAACGCGTCGATCGTCCCGAACGCCAGCTCGCCGCGTTCCGCCCGCGCGCGCGCGCCGCCGACCTGATCGAGGATCCATGCCACCTTCGTCGCGGAGAAATAGGGATCGATCAGCAACCCGGTGCGCGCGCGGACCAGCGCCTCCGCGCCCTCCGCCTTCAATTGCTGGCAGCGTTCCGCCCCGCGCCGATCCTGCCACACGATCGCGCGGTGGATCGGCGCGCCCGTCGCCCGGTCCCACACCACCGCGGTCTCGCGCTGGTTGGTGATGCCGATCGCGGCGATGGCGTCGGGCGCGACGCCGCTCTGCCCGATCGCCTGCCGCGCGGTGGCGAGCACGTCGCGCCAGATATCCTCGGGATCATGCTCGACCCAGCCGGGGGCGGGATAATGTTGCGCGAATTCGGCCTGCGCGATCCCGACCCGCCGGGCCGCGCCGTCGAACAGGATGCTGCGGGTAGAGGTCGTCCCCTGATCGACGACCAGAATATGCGTTTTCGCCAACACCCTCTCCTTCATCCAAACGAACGCTCGATCGTTTTCATTCGAACGTCAATGCTTTCGGTTTTTCGCCCGATACGCTATCATGCCGTATGACGTCAGCGATCGATACCACCGCCGCCCCGGATCACGCCGACCCGGCTCACCCCGACCCGATCGTCGACCTGCTGATCGTCGGCGGCGGCATCAACGGGACGGGGATCGCGCGCGATGCCGCGGGGCGCGGGCTGTCGGTGATGCTGGTCGAACAGGATGATCTGGCGAGCTATACCTCGTCCGCGTCGACCAAGCTGATCCACGGCGGGCTGCGCTATCTGGAATATGGCGAATTCCGGCTCGTCCGCGAAGCGCTGATCGAGCGCGAACGGTTGCTGGCGATGGCCCCGCACATCATCTGGCCGCTGTCGTTCGTGCTGCCGCAGAACCAGTCGCCGCGCCCGGCGTGGATGGTGCGGCTGGGGCTGTTTCTCTACGATCACCTCGGCGGGCGCGACAAGCTGCCGGGGACGCGGACGATCGCGCTCGACCGGTCGCCGCTGGGCGAGGGGCTGTCGCCCCGCGCGGGCAAGGCGTTCGTCTATGCCGATTGCTGGGTCGAGGACAGCCGCCTCGTCGCGCTCAACGCGGTCGACGCGGCGGCGCGGGGCGCGACGATCGCGACGCGCACCCGGCTGATCGACGCGCGGCGCGACGGCGCGCTGTGGACCGCGACGATCGCGCCGGTCGACGGCGCCCCCCGCTCGATCCTCGCGCGCGGAATCGTCAACGCCGCGGGCCCCTGGGTCGCGGAGGTCGTCGGACGGGTCGCGGGTGCGCGCGCCGATCGCGGCGTGCGGCTGATCAAGGGCAGCCATATCGTCGTGCCCAAACTGTACGAGGGCGACCACGCGTTCATGCTTCAGAACGACGACCGCCGGATCGTCTTCGCGATCCCCTATGAGGGTGCGTTCACGCTGATCGGCACGACCGACGAAGCGTGGGAGGGCGCGCCGGGCAAGGCCGCGATCGACGCGGCGGAGACGCGCTATCTGCTCGACACCGTCGCCCGTTATTTCGCGCGCGCCGTGACGGAGGCCGATATCGCCTGGACCTATGCGGGCATCCGTCCGCTCTACGACGATCACGCCGCCAACGCCTCGGCGGTGACGCGCGACTATGTCCTCGATCTCGACGGCGAGGCCGGATCGGGACAGGCCCCGATCCTCAGCGTGTTCGGCGGCAAGATCACGACCTATCGCAAGCTCGCCGAACACGCGCTGCGCGATCTGGCGCCGTTTTTCCCGGCGGCGGGCACGGCATGGACCGCGGGGGCGACGCTGCCCGGCGGTGACATCGTCGATGCCGATTTCGACATTTTCCTGACGGGGTTGCAGCACGACTATCCCGCCATTCCCGCCGCCCTGCTGCGACGACTGGCGCGCGCCTATGGCACCCGCGCCACCACGATGCTGGGCAATGCGCGAACGCCCGCCGATCTCGGCCCCGATTTCGGCGGCGGGCTCCATCGGGCGGAGGTCGACTATCTCGTCGCGGTCGAATTCGCGCGGACGGCGGAGGACATTCTGTTCCGGCGCAGCAAGCTGGGGCTCCACGTGCCCCCGGGCACCGCCGACCAGCTGACCGCCTATCTGGCGCGCGCCGATGCCTGACGCCTGCCTGCCGATGATGGCCACCGCCTGATGCCGGGCGCCCCCGTCGATATCGTCGCCGCCCGCCACGCCGCGATCCTGGCGCAGGCGCGCCACACCGGCAGCGTCACCGTCGACGCGCTCGCCGAGGCGCTCGGCGTCACCCCGCAAACGATCCGCAAGGACCTGAACCAGCTCGCGCGCCAGTCGCTGCTCGCGCGCGTCCATGGCGGCGCGGTCATGACGTCGGGGGTCGACAATCTCGCCTATGCCGACCGGCGCAGCGTCGCCGCCGCGGCCAAGGACGCGATCGGGGCCGCCGCCGCCGCGCTGGTGCCCGACGGGGCCAGCCTGTTCATCAACATCGGGTCGACGACCGAGGCGATCGCACGGCATCTGGTCGATCACCGCCACCTGATGGTGATCACCAACAACCTCAACGTCGTCGACATCCTGAGCGGTCGTCCGACGATCGAAGTGATCGCCGCGGGCGGGCGCGTCCGTGCCAGCGACCGCGCGGTGGTGGGCGCGCTGGCGATGGAGTTCATCCGCGGGTTTCGCGTCGACCTGGCGCTGGTCGGCGCATCGGGAATCGACCCCGACGGCGATTTCCTCGATTTCGACATCGACGAGGTCCGCGTGTCGCAGACGATCATCCGCCATGCGCGCCGCGTGATCCTGGCGGTCGACGGGTCGAAGCTCGATCGCCCCGCCCCCGTCCGCATCGGCGGGCTGAAGGATATCGATTATCTGGTCACCGATCACGCCGACCCGCGGCTCGCCGCCGCCTGTCGCGACGCGGAGGTGACGGTGGTGGATACCGCGGTCGACGCCGCCCCGGCATAACCTGCGACACGCCATTGCCGGTTGCGTTCGCCGGGGCGCCCGGCGACACTGGGCCATCCCGACAGGAGAGTATGATGCGTATCACCCTTGCCCTGCTGCTGCTGACCGGTGCGCCGCTGGTTCAGGCCAGCGCGCCTGCGACGCCTGCACCGGTCGCCCCCGCCGCGACGCAGGACGCCGCGCTGCTCGCCTTTCTCGATGCCGCCTATCATGCGCAGCTCAAGCTCAGCCCCGAATCCGAAACCCAATTGGGGCTGAAGGCGGACAACGACCGGCTCGACGATTATACCGACGCCGCCGCACGACGATCGCTCGCGCTTGCCGAACGACAGCGCGCGGCGATGCACGCGCGGTTCCGGCCCGACCTGCTGGGGGAAAGCGCCCGCGTCAGTTACCGGTTGTTCGATTACGAGGTCGCGCGCAGCCGTGAATCGTTCAAATTCCGCAACCTGCGCTTTCCGGTGTCGACCAACGGCAGCCCCGCGGGCGACATCCCGGTCCTGCTGATCAACAACCACAATGTCGACAACGTCGCCGATGCGCGCGCCTATATCGCCCGGCTGCGCGATACCGACCGGGTCATGCGCGAAGTCGCCGCGACGATGCGCGAACAGGCCGCCGCGGGCATCGTTCCCAACAAGGTGAACTTCGCCCCCGTCCGCGCCGATGCGCGCGCGGTGCTGACCGGTGCGCCGTTCGACACCGGCCCCGCCTCGACGCTGATGGCCGATTTCACCAAGAAGGTCACCGCGCTCGACGCGCCCGCCGCGACGAAACAGCAATTGCTGGCGGCGGCGCGCGCGGCGCTGACCGGCCCGTTCCGGCATGGTTACGAGACGCTGTTCGCCGCGCTCGATGAGATCGAACCCCTGTCGAAGGGGAATTTCGGGGCGTGGAGCCTGCCCGATGGCGCGGCCTATTACGCCGATCGCCTGAAGGGCGCGACCAGCACCACGCTGACCGCGGACCAGATCCACACGCTCGGCCTCGAACAGGTCGCGGCGATCCGGCAGGAGATGGAGGCGATCAAGCGCGAGGTCGGGTTCACCGGCACGCTCGAACAATTCTTCGATTCGATCCGCACCGATCCGCGGTTCAAATATCCGAACACCGCCGCGGGGCGGGAGCAATATCTCAGCGATGCGCGCGGGGTGATCGCGACGGTGATGGCCGCCGCCCCCCGCTATTTCCGGGTCCTGCCCAAGGCCCCGCTGGAGGTGCGCGCGGTCGAGAAATGGCGCGAAAAGACCGCCTCGACCGCCTTCTACAACCCGCCGTCCGCCGACGGGAAGCGACCGGGCATCTATTACGTCAACCTCGTCGACATGAACCAGACGCAAAAGGTGCAAGTCGCCGGCATCGCCGCGCACGAAGGCGCACCGGGGCATCATTTCCAGATCGCCCGCCAGCAGGAACTGATCGGCATCCCCAAATTCCGCAAATATGGCGGCTATGGCGCCTATGTCGAAGGATGGGGGCTCTATTCCGAACGCCTCGCGAACGAGATGGGGGTCTATCGGGATCCCTACGCGCGGTTCGGGATGTTGTCGCTCCAGGTCTGGCGCGCGATCCGGCTGGTGCTCGATACCGGCATCCACGCCAAACATTGGACCCGCGACCAGTCGATCGCCTATTTTCGCGCGAACAGCTCGGTATCCGACACCGATATCGCGCGCGAGGTCGACCGGTATTTCAACTGGCCGGGACAGGCGACCAGCTACATGGTCGGCCAGCTCAAGATCACCGAGCTGCGCCACCGCGCCGAACGCGAACTCGGCCCGCGCTTCGACATCCGCGATTTCCACGAAGCGGTGCTCAGCCAGGGCGCGCTGCCGCTCGACGTGCTCGACGAACAGGTGTCGCGCTATATCGCCGCCAAACGCGGATAGCGCGGCGCGCGCCGACGCCCGGTGCTTGCCCCCGGCGATGTCGCGGCGGGGCTCGAATGGATGAGCGAATCGGTGCCGTCGCCGGACCCTGCGGCGCGCCGACCGGCATTGGTAAGCATCTCGCCGGGCCGTTCCATAAGCACATCAAAGGAGATGAGGCGTGCGTGACCAGGTGTTGATTTTCTACGGCTCCTACCGATCCGATCGGCAAGGCATCCGGCTGGCGGATTATCTCGTGCGCGCCTTTGCCGAGCGCGGAGACGACGCCGAGCTGATCGATGCCCAGGCGATCGGCCTGCCGATGCTGGACCGCATGTACAAGGAATATCCGGCGGGCGAAGCCCCGCCCGCGCTCGAACAGCTCGCGGGCAAGATCCGCGCCGCCGACGCCTTCGTCTTCGTGACCGGCGAATATAATTGGGGACAGCAGCCCGGTCTCAAGAATCTGACCGACCATTTCCTGGAGGAATGGTTCTGGCGACCCGCCGCGATCGCGAGCTATTCCGCCGGGCGTCTGGCGGGCGCCCATGCCAGCGTCGCCTGGCACGGCACGCTGACCGAAATGGGGATGGTCGTCGTCTCCAGCACGCTGGCGGTCGGTGGCATCGGCCATGCGCTCGATGCACAAGGGCAGCCGACCGGCGACGGCGGCGCGGCGCTGGCGCGTGCGTTTCCGCGCTTCGCCGACGACCTGGGCTGGTGGACAGGCGCCGCGCGCGAACACCGCGCCCGGATCGATCCGCCCTATTGACGTGCCGCTGCCGATGGCAGCCGCGCGCCCGGCGTGCGATTGCCAACGTCGTCCGATTCATCCTACGGGCCCGCGCGATGACGCATCATGTACCAGAGGGCCGGATCGGGCGCGGGCTGACGCTGGGAATGGCGGCTGCGGCGGGGCTGGCGGTCGCGAACATCTATTACAACCAGCCGATGCTCGGGATCATCGAGCGCGAACTGCCCGGAACGGTGACGACATTGGTGCCGACCGCGACGCAGCTCGGCTATGCGACCGGCCTGTTCCTGCTCGTCCCCCTCGGCGATCTGGTCGAGCGCAAGCGGCTGATCGTCGGGCAGTTTCTGGCGCTGGCGCTCGCTTTGGCGTTGACGGCGGTGGCACCGACGGCGGCGCTGGTGGTCGCGGCATCGGTGCTGGTCGGGATCGGCGCCACCGTCGCGCAGCAGATCGTGCCGCTGGCGGCGCATCTGTCGTCGCCCGAACGGCGCGGCGCGACGCTGGGCACGGTGATGGCGGGATTGCTGTGCGGCATCCTGCTCAGCCGGACGCTGGCCGGTTTCGTCGGCAGCCATGTCGGCTGGCGGGCGATGTTCTGGCTGGGCGTACCGCTGTCGGTCGGGGCCGCCGCGCTGATGGCGTGGCGGTTGCCGCGCAGCGCGCCGGTCGCCGGGCTTTCCTACGCGCAGTTGATGCGGTCGCTCGCCGGATTGTGGCGCGAATTTCCGGCGCTGCGGCGCGCGACGATCACCCAAGCGGCGTTGTTCGCCGCGTTCAGCGTGTTCTGGACGATCCTGGCGCTCCGGCTGCAACAGCCGCGCTTCGGCCTCGGCGCGGATGTCGCGGGATTGTTCGGCATCGTCGGCGCGGTGGGCGTTCTCGCCGCCCCCGTCGCCGGCCGCATCGCCGACCGGCACGGGCCGCGTCCGGTGATCTTGCTCGGGGCGATATTGGCGCTGGTCGCCTGGGCGATCTTCGGGCTCTGGGCATCGGTGGCCGGATTGATCGTCGGGGTGACCCTGCTCGATTTCGGGGTGCAGAGCGCGATCGTGTCGAACCAGCACATCATCTACGCGCTGCATCCCGAAGCGCGCGCGCGGCTCAACACGATCTTCATGGGCGCGATGTTTCTGGGCGGGGCGACCGGGTCCGCCGCCGCGACCTGGGCATGGGCGCAGGGCGGCTGGACGTCCGTCGCGATCCTGGGTGCGACGTTCGCCGCCATCGGCCTCGCGATCCAGCTTCGCGCGTTGCTGTCGGCGGCCTGAGCCGGGCCGTCACGGGCGCGCCCGGCGGGCGATGATGGCCGCCCATGGATTGGGCTTGGGCTCGGCGATCTTGCGGAGGGTGTTGCGATCCTGATGCGCGAACGGTGCATCGCGTCCCTCGACGCATAACTGCGTGTCCGTGACATAGCTCCATGACCCATCGGGGTTGAACGTGATCGCCATCCGATAGCTGTCGGTGCGGAAGGATCGTTCGAGAAACGCGGTCGAGCAAATCCCGTTTTCAGTCTCGCCGCGCGTGGCGACGACGCTTATCTCGTCGGCATCGGGCGCCGTGTCCTGCCCGCGAGGTATGGCGACGCTTTGCATGATCAGTTCGTCGCGACTTCCTGCCCGGCGCGCTGCGCGGACTCGGTGCCCAGGCGAACTTCACCTATATCGATGGCCAGCAGGTGCTGCCCGCCGCCGCCAATTTCACCGGGAGCGGCAGACTTTGCCCGGCGTGTCCAAATACAGCTTCAACGTCATCGGCCTGTACGAACTGGGGCCGACCAGCGTGCGGCTGGCCTATAATTATCGCAGCGCCAATGTGGACGGCTTCGGCGCGCCCGGGGTGTTCACCACGGTCTATTCGGACGCGGTGGGCCGTCTCGACCTGTCGGCCAGCTATAATCTGAACGACAAGGTGACGCTGACGGTGGATGCCACCAATCTGCTGCGCACGCCCTATCACAGCTACGTCAAGGATCCCCGCTATCCGCGCGACGTGCGGTGGGAAGCAAGCCTGTTGTCGGCGGGCGTCCGCTTCCGCTTCTGACGACGATCGGGCCATGCCGCCGATGTGCGGCGGCATGGCTCTCGTTATAGGTCGGGACGATCGCAAGGCCGCACGCGGCTATCCGCGCTCACCGCCGGGCGTCGGCGACGTCGCGCGGAACCGCGACGACGGTGCGCCAATAATACGGGTGTCATGATCGCGATGCTGGCCTTATACCGGCGGGCATGCAGCAGACGCCCGGGTGACATGGCACTGAAGCTCGATCTGGCCAACGCGCGGGAGCGACATCTTCGCCTGGTCGCCGACAGCCCGATCCCGTCGGTGATCAGCGACCCGCGGTTACCGGACAATCCGATCGTCGCCTGCAATCCGTCGTTCTGCGAATTGACCGGTTACCCGGTCGACGAAGTGGTCGGGCGCAATTGCCGCTTCCTGTCGGGCCCCGCGACCGAACCGTGGCTGACCGAGGAAATCCGTCGCGGTGTGCGGGAACATCGCCCGGTGCTCGTCGAAATCCTCAACTACAAGCGCAACGGCCAGCCCTTCCGCAACGCAGTCCTGGTCGCGCCGATTTACGATGAGCAGGACGCGTTGCTGTATTTCCTGGGGTCGCAGCTCGAAATCGATGCGGGCTCGTCGTCGCCATCGAGTATGCGACGCATCCGCGCGGCCGAACTCGTCAAGGCGCTGTCGCATCGCCAGGGGCAAGTCCTGAAACTCGTCGCGAACGGATTGCTCAACAAACAAATTGCCGCTGAACTCGGCCTCGCGGAAAAGACGGTCAAAATGCACCGGTCGATCCTGATGAAGCGGCTCGACATCCACACGACCGCCGATCTCATCCGGCTGGCGGTCGAGGCAGGTCTCTGACCGACCGCCACATCCGCATACGGCACAAGGTCCGTATAGCTGGCGCATAGGCCCGGGGCTATTCTGCCTCCGTCGTCACAGCATAAAGATCGCATGCCTTAGCCCTCTCGGTATGCGGTCCGACACACCCTCCCAACGCTGACGCTGTGACGACACTTTTCTGGGGCCGAGGATCGTCTGACGACGGTCTGGCTGCCTCGCCCGATCCCTGCCCGGCGGGCCTGGTCGGCCGATCACTGCGACGGAGACTTCGATGGATATCGTGACACCCTTCCAGTTCTCACTGGTCTACAACGCCTTCTCGTTCACCTTCGCGACGATGGCTGCGGCAACCGCCTTTCTATGGCTGAGCCGTGCCCAGGTAGCGCCTGCCTATCGCACCGCGCTGACGATTTCGGGGTTGGTGACCGGGATTGCGGCCTATCATTATTTCCGCATCTTCGAGAGCTGGAACGACGCCTACACCTTCAAGGATGGCATCGTGTCGGCAACCGGTTTCGCCTTCAACGATGCCTATCGCTATGTCGATTGGCTGCTGACCGTGCCGCTGTTGCTGGTCGAGCTGATCCTCGTCATGCGTCTGTCGCGCGACGAGACGACGTCCAAGACCATCCGGCTGGGGTCGGCGGCGGCGTTGATGATCGTGCTCGGCTATCCGGGCGAGATCGCCACCGACATCCCGACCCGGGCGCTGTGGGGCACGCTCTCGGCGATCCCGTTCGTCTACATCGTCTGGGAGCTGTTTCGCGGGCTGGGCAAGTCGATCGACCAACAGCCGGCCACCGCCCGCAACCTGGTGCGCAAGGCGCGACTGCTGACCTTCGCCTCCTGGGGCTTCTACCCGATCGTCTACATGGCGCCCTATGCCGGGTTGACGGGCGGTACGGTGACGACGACCATCCAGATCGGCTACACGATCGCGGACATCGTCGCCAAGGCCGGGCTCGGCATCCTCATCTTCCTGATTTCGGTGCGCAAGTCGGAAGCGGACGGGATCGACGGCGCGGCGACGGTTCACGCCGCCTGACCCTATGCCAACGGGCGTGTCCCTGTCGCAAGCCTATCGTCGCCGTGCCCCGGTCGGGCGCGGCGACATCGTCTATCCGGCCTATTGGATCGCCGCTGCCTTGCTGATCGCGATGACGATGCTGCGGGTGCCGATGGGGCAACCGGCGATGATCACCGCGGCGACATTGCTCTTCATCGGCGGCGGCTTGCCGCACGGCGCCTATGACATCGCGCTGCTGCGGCGCGCCGTGTCGCTCGATCGATCCGGCCTGGCGATAGCAGTCGGCGGTTATGCCGGGATCGCAATGCTCATGGCGATCATGTGGATGGCCCTGCCGCTGGTCGCTCTCATCCTGTTCCTGACGGTGGCGGCGGTCCATTTCGGCGAGGACTGGCCAATGCTCGATGAGCCCCTGCTGCGGTTCGCGGCTGGCGCGGCGATCATCGCGGCACCGACGATCGGGCATCCCGCCGACGTATCGATGCTGTTCGTCGCGATGAGCGACGCGCGCGCAAGCGTGATCGCGCAGATCGTCATCGCGGCGGCACCGGTCGCGCTCCTGGTAACCGCGGTCGGCATCGTCGTCGCCTGGCGGGAAGGCAGCAGATCCTGGGCGGCGGCGATGGCGATTTGCCTGCTCGCGCTCGTCATCCTGCCACCGGTCATCGGCTTTGCGCTGTTCTTCGTCTTCCTCCACTCGCCGCGGCATTTGACGCAAACGCGGATCATGCTCCGCGACATGACGCTGACGTCGTGGCTGATCACCGGCGCCGCCCTCTCGATCACCGCGATCCTGGGATGGTGGGCGCTTCATCTGCTGGCCGCATCGGATACGGCGCCCCATCTCGTCGGCCAGGCCTTTCAATTACTGGCATCGGTCGCCGTGCCGCATCTTCTGCTGTCGCACTGGCTGGAAAATCGGCAGAGCCGCTTGGGATTGCCACGACCGATGCCGTCGACAGCCGGAACAGGGATAACATGACACAGACTGCGATCGTGATCGGTTCCGGTATCGGCGGCATTGCCTGCGCGATCCGCCTGCAGAGCCTGGGCTTCGACACGCGGATCGTCGAACGGCTCGATGATGTCGGCGGGCGCGCCTATGTCCGCCGCGCCGACGGCTTCACGTTCGACATGGGGCCGACCGTGCTGACCGTCCCGCATGTCATCGAGGAGCTGTTCTCGCTCGAACGCAACGTGGCGATGCTGACCGCGCCCGACTTTCCGCCCGAGGTGTTCGCGGACGCACCGCCGGTGCGCGCCGGGATCAGCGGCGGCACCAACACCAGCCGCTATGTCGATATCGTCCCGATCCTGCCCTTCTACCGCATCTATTTCGACGACGGCAGCTTCTTCGATTACGACGCCGACCCGGTCAATGTGCGCGCGCAGATCGCGCGCCTCGCACCCGGCGACCTCGACGGCTATGATCGTTTTCACGAGGTGGCGCGCGCGATCTTCCAGCGCGGTTTCCTCGAACTCGGCTATACCTATTTCGGCAGCCTCGGCGCGATGCTCGCGGTCGTGCCCGATCTGTTGAGGCTGGGCGCGGTCCAGCCGCTGTTTTCGCTCGTCAGCAAATATTTCAAGAGCGACAAGATGCGGCAGGTGTTCAGCTTCGAACCGCTGCTGATCGGCGGCAACCCGCTCAAGGTACCCGCCATCTATGCGATGATCCACTTCGTCGAAAAGACGTGGGGCATCCATTACGCCATGGGCGGCACCGGCGCGCTGGTCAAAGCACTCGTCACCAAGTTCGAGGAACTGGGCGGGACGCTATTGCTCAATGCCGACGTGGCGCGGATCGATGTCGAAAAACGCGGGCGCAAGCGCGTGGCGACCGGGGTGACGCTGGCATCGGGCGAAACGCTGGCCGCGGATCTGGTCGTGTCGAACGCCGATTATGCGACCACCTATCTACGGTTGATCGACAAGGCGCATCGCCGGATCAACCGCGATGCGCTGGTCAAGTTCCGCAAGCACAGCATGTCGCTGATGGTGATCTATTTCGGCTATACCCGGCGCGACGACGACCCCGATGTCCGGCACCACAATATCATCCTCGGTCCCCGCTACGAAGAATTGCTGACCGACATCTTCGACCGGAAGATCCTTGCCGAGGATTTTTCGCAATATCTCCATATCCCGACGCTGACCGATCCCAGCCTGGCCCCCCCCGGCCATCATGCCGCCTATACGCTGATCCCCGTGCCCAACACGCTGGGCGATGTCGATTGGGACGCGGTGGGCGAAGGGTTCGCGCACAAGGTGCTGCGCTTTCTCGACGACCGCGGCTATATTCCGGGCTTGCGCGAACGGCTGGTCTATCGCAGCTTCGTGACCCCCGATTATTTCGAACACACGCTCGGCGCTTATGCCGGCAGCGGGTTCGGCGTGGAGCCCCGGCTGACGCAGACCGCGTTCTTCCGCCCGCATAATCGCAGCGAGGATATCGATAACCTCTACCTCGTCGGGCAGGGGACGCAGCCGGGCGGGGGAACACCGTCGGTGATGATGTCCGCCAAGATGACCGCGCGCGAAATCGCGCGCGACTATGCGATCGACCCGCGGATCGTCGCCGCGATGCCCGGCTGACCGCGCGGCGCGACGATCGGGTCGGCGCGCGGGCGACCGGAGGCGTCGCCGCCCCCGATCGCCGACGACGAAGGTCAGCCCTTGGGCAGCAGCACGGCGTCGATCACATGGATCACGCCATTGGTGCAGGCGATGTCCGCGGTGACGACCTTGGCCCCATCGACGGTCACGCCATCGGTGCCATCGACATGGACGGTCGACCCGCCAGCGGTTGCCGGATCCAGCACCTTGCCCGCGACATCGCCCGCCATGACCTTACCCGGCAGGACGTGCAGCAGCAGGATGGCGGTGAGCTTTTCCTTGTTTTCGGGCTTTACCAAATCATCGACCGTGCCTGCGGGCAGAGCCGCGAACGCATCGTCCGACGGCGCGAAGACGGTGAACGGCCCCGCGCCCTTCAGCGTATCGACCAGACCCGCCGCCGTGACGGCAGCGACCAGCGTCGTGAACGAACCTGCGGCGACGGCGGTGTCGACGATATCATGTTGGGTGTCGGTCATGTCTGTTCCTCGGTTTTTTTCGGCAGGGTTCAGGGCGGCATGACGATGTCATGGTATGCCTGAACTGGGACGACCCTGCGGGCGTTGCGTGTCCCGACGACGGCCATCGCATCGGCGCGACACGCCCTCAATACGGGCTTTGACCCATCTTGCGCCCAGCCGGTGGGATGCGCGATCAGTCTCGTGGTCGGCCTGCGACAGGAGGCGTGGTGGGCGAACCGCCCGACCCCTTCACTATTCGGACTTTGTGATGCCGCTGCCCAAAACGACGCACGACGTATCCGGATTTTGGCTCTACGATCGGCGCATCGATGACGGTTGTATCCCGAGGACGATGTATGCGCGTATCCCTGTTTTCCCGCCTGCTGCTGTGCGGCGTTGCCACCATTATCGGCGTCCCGGCACCGGCTTGGGCAAGCTCGCCCGGCCTCATCGGGCTGGAGCGCGAGATGAGCAGGCTGCTCGCGGAACGCAGCGGCGAATATGGCATCGCCGCGATCGACCTGCGCGATGGCGCGACCGTGGCCGTCAACGGCGACATCCCGTTTCCGATGGCCAGCACGGTCAAGCTCGCCATCGCCGCCACCTTTCTGACCGAGGTCGATCAGGGTCGACGCCGTCTCGATGACATGATCGCGGGCCGCCCCGCCGCGAAGGTCCTGGAGCTGATGGTGGTGCGCAGCAACAATATCGCGGCCGATCAGCTGCTCGCCACGGTCGGGGGCCCCATCGCGGTTCAGCAGTGGCTGGCATCGCACCGGATCGATGGCATCCGCGTGGACCGGACGATCGCCCAGTTGCTGCGCGAGCGCGGCCACCTCGCCGACAGCCGGGATGTCGCGACGCCGCTTGCCATGGTCACGCTCCTCAACAAGCTCGACAACGGCACCGCGTTGACGCCGCAAAGCCGTCGCTACCTCTTCGATCTGATGAGCCGGTGCGAAACCGGCACGCGTCGTATCCGCGCGCTCCTGCCCGCGGGGACGCCCGTCGAGGACAAGACCGGCACGCTGGATGGCGTCACCAACGACGTGGGGTTCATCACCATGCCCGACGGGCGCCGCGTCGCCATCGCCGTGTTCGCGCGCGGTGGCCGCGACCGGCAACCCGTCATCGCCCAGGTCTCGCGCATGATCTACGACCGCTTCGCCGACGGCGTCCGCAACGCGCTCGCGCTGTTCATGCGGTTGCAGTGATCGCTCGTCGCCCTGCGTAAAGTCTTCTCGCCCTCCTGACGCGGGGCCCGCTCCCTGCCCTCGGACCCCAGCCGCGCGCACCCCTTGCCGGATGCCGTTTGCCGCCATAGTGTTAGCGCTAACGATAACAGGAGAGGGCCGATCGTGATGCGATGGAGTGGCTGGCCGACGATATTGGCACTCATGGCGTTGTCAGGCCCTACCAGCGCCCGCGATGCGCGTGATGCGTGGACGACGAGTTGGGCCTCTGCCCAGCAGGTGCCGACCAGCGACAATGTCGCGCCGCCGTCGATGCTCCACGATGCGACCTTGCGACAGATCGTCCATTTGTCACGCGGCGGGCCGACGATCCGCGTGCTGTTATCGAACCGCTTTGGCGACGAGCAGCTTAAGATCGACGATGCTCGTGTCGCGCGGGCACAGGCGCCGGGCAGTTCCGCGATCGTCGCCGACACCGATCATGCGCTGACCATCGATGGCCGCCGCGATATCGTCATCGCGCCCGGTGCCGAGATGTTTTCCGATCCTGTCCCGCTCACGGTCGCCCCCGGCGCGAATATCGCGATCAGCGTTCATCTGGCGGCCGCCCCGCAGCCGCAGACGAGCCATTCCGCCGCCCGGTCGTCGAGCTTCGTCGTCGCGGGATCGCATGCGCGCGACACCATATTGACGGACGCGGTCACGACCAAACACTGGTTCTATCTGGCGGGCGTCGATGTCGCCGCCGCCGCGCCCGTCGTGGTGGCGATCGGTGATTCGATCACCGATGGTTATGCCTCCGGCGACGACGCCAATGCGCGCTGGCCCGACGCGCTTGCCGCCCGGCTCCGCGCCGATCCGAACACGCGGATTGGGGTGTCGCGAACCTGGGCGTCAGCGGCAACCGCGTCCTTGCCGACGGGCTCGGGCCCAGCCTCGTCTCCCGGTTCGACCGCGACGTGTTCGGCCAGCGCGGCGTCCGCGCCGCGATCGTGATGGAAGGGGTCAACGACCTGGGCGTCATGACCAGAGAGGCAGAGCAGCCCGCGAGCGTCCATGCCGCCATGGTCCAGGATCAAGGCGGCGTATCGCGCGATGGCGGCGCGTGCCCGCGCGCACGGTGTCGTGCTCGCTGGCGGAACGATCACCCCCTTCGTCGGATCGGATTATTATCATCCCGGTCCCGCGACCGAGGCCGACCGGCAAGCGATCAACCACTTCATCCGCACCGCGGGCATTTTCCCGGTCGTGATCGATTTCGATGCCGTCCTGCGCGATCCCGCGCATCCCGATCGCCTGGACCCCCGCTGTGATTCGGGAGACCACCTCCACCCCTCGCCTGTGGGCTATCGCGCGATGGCGGCGGCGGTGCCGATGTCGCTGTTCGATGCCGCGAAAAAGCGGGGCGACGCGGTCGTCGCGCGTCGTGCCGGTCCCCCGCATCCGGGCATCACCCGCCCCCGCGCATCGATCGCGGCGCCTGCCATGCCAATCCATGGATCACGTCGGTAAATCCGCGGATCGAACGACTAATTCCGTCGGGCGGCACGTGCATAGGGGCCGATCATCGTTCCGGTAAAGCCGCCCGCCACCTCGGTACTGAGGATCGTGCCATCGATTCCATGCGCCAGTACGACCCACGGACCGTCGCCGATCGCGTAATCGAGGTCATAGCGTCCGCCATGCGCCGCCAGGCGGAGCCGAAGCATCGTCTTGGCCGCGAGCGTCACGGGCCGACTGACAATGGTGACGCCGATCGCGGGTGCGTCTGTCGACGCGCGGCGAAATCCGCGCACCATGAGCTGGCCGCCGGATCGCGTGAGGCCGATCCCCAGGAAATGATCATCGTCCTGCACCGCGGCGATCCCCGCCTCCGCACCGTCGGCGGGCATGAACGTCAGCGCGGTGGTCGCGACGGCATCGCTATGCTGCTGGCGCCGCGCGACGAAACTGGGTTGCGCATGATCGCCGATCCCCGCGGTCGACGGCGTCATCGCCAGCACGCCATCGGCAACGCGCCATTGCGACGTCGTGGGCGTCCGCATCGTCATCCATTCCATGCCCAGCGTCGTGCCGTCGAAGTCGTCGCGGCGATCGAAATTTCCCGTCATCGGGAGCGTGGCCTTTGGCATCATCGGCAAATCCGGGCGACGTACCGTCAGGGGAATCGCCTTGCCCTTGGCCAAAATCGATGGCCAGCCGTCCTGCCAGCGTATCGGCAACAGGAAGGTCTCGCGCCCGGTGTTGTAGAGATTGCCCGCATAGGGCCGTGTCGCGAGGAAGACCGCCCACCAGCTGCCATCGGCGAGCTCAACGGGATCGGCATGGCCCGCGGAGGTGACCGGCGCGGCGCGTGCAGGGTCGAGATCGCGCTGCGTCAAGATCGGGTTGATCGACGCCGGGGCAGGCACATACGGCCCCTCGACGCGATCCGCGCGAAACACGACCTGACTATGATTGACCGATGTGCCCCCCTCCGCCGCGGTGAGATAATAATGGCCGCGGGTGCGAAAGATATGTGGCCCCTCGATCCACACGGGCTGTTTCGACAGATCGACGCCGCCGTCGACGAGCAGCCGCGGTTCGCCGGTCATGCGCAGCGTCGCGGTGTCGAACCGTTGCAGCCAGATCGCGCGATGGCCGTCGTAGAGCGACTTGCCCGGGGGCGCTCGGTTGTTGACGATCCACGCGCTGCCGTCCGCGTCGAAGAAGAGCGATGGATCGATACCCTCGACGCTGGGCAGGAAGGTCGGATCGGACCATGGCCCCGCCGGATTGGTCGCGGTGATCACGAAATTGCCGCCGCTCCCGACCGCGGTCGTCACGATGTAGAAGCGGCCGTCGTGATAGCTGATGTCGGGTGCGAAAATGCCGCGCGACATCCCCAATCCCGTGAAATCGAGCTGGTCGGGCCGGTCGATCGCATTGCCGATTTGCCGCCAGTGGATCAGATCGCGGCTGTGGAATATCGGGATGCCGGGGAACCAGGCGAAGGTCGAATTGACGAGATAGAAATCGCCGCCGACGCGCACGATACTGGGATCGGGATAGAATCCGGCGAGGACGGGATTTCTGTAGAAACCAGCCGGTGCCGCGGCCCCGTCCGACCCGCGATACTCGAACCAGGCGAACCGCGCGGTGGATGAGGCATCGGACGATCGTGCGATCGGCACCGCCGCGCCGAGCAATCCAAGGCTTGCGACCCCCACCGCTACGGTCGCGATCCTGCTCAATCCCACTGTCTCTCTCCCGACCGATGGCGCAATTCTGATAGCGCTCCCATCGAATGCTACGAACCGCGGAGCCCTATTGGCAAGCGGCATGTTGAATATTCAGAAGAAACAGGATGGACGGCGGCGTTTGTCGTCCACCGTGTCGCTGCCTGCGGGTTGCACGCGGGCGGCGATTTGCCGCTCCAGGGTCAGCCGATGATCCGGGCGCGACGATCGTCCGTGATCCCCGGATCGAGTCCCCCTAGCAGACCATTGCCAGCAACCTCCAATGGTCGGTCGGCACCGCGACGATCGAGCATTTGCGGCATCCCGCCTGCCCGACCCCAAACCGGCGAAAGCTTTCGCTTGCCCAACCACCGCCATCAAGGCCATAATGGTAGCGATAACGGTAGAGGGATTGATGCGGGGCTGGGTCGCGGCGTCGGTAATGGCGGGGTGGCTGGTCGCGACTGGCGTCACCCCCGCGCTCGCCGCGATCCCGCAAACAAAGGCTGCCCAGAGTCGTACCATGCGCGCGGCTGATCCACGACCGGCGATCGCGCTGACGTTCGACGATATTCCCGCACACGGCCCCCTGCCCCCGGGGCAGACACGCGCCGACGTCATCCGCAGCATCGTCGCAGCCTTGAACTCAGCAAGAGCTCCGGCCTTCGGGTTCTACACCGCCGGGTTCGGGCTGGACGATCCGACATCGGCTGAGGCGACGACGCTGTGGCGCAGCAGTGGCTTCCCGCTGGGCAATCACGGCTATTCGCACCATGACCTGGCCGCTATCGGCGCGGCGGCGTTCATCGCTGATGTCGTTCGCGACGAGCGAGCGTTGGCGGCGACGGCTGCCGCCGATGAGGATTGGCACTGGTTCCGCTACCCCTATCTGTCGGAGGGCCAGGACGCCTCGACGCGCGATACGGTGCGCGCGGCGTTGCGACAGCGTGGCTATCGCATCGCGGGCGTCACGATGAGCTTCGACGATTATCGCTGGAATGCGCCCTACGCCGCCTGTGCCGCGCAGCATGACCAGCGCGCGATCGGACGCCTCGAACGGACCTTTCTGGCCGATGCGCGTCGCGCCGCGCTGGCCGCCCGCGCGTCGGCCACGGCGACGCTTGGGCGCGACATTCCCTATGTCCTGCTGATGCATGTCGGCAGCTTCGATGCGCATATGCTCCCCGCGTTGCTCGATCTCTATACGACCATGGGGTTCCGGTTCGTGACCCTGCCCGAGGCGGAGGCCGATCCGTTTTACATAGGCGCGATCGACCTGACGCGACCCGGGCCCAGCCCCACGCTGCCGCCCATCTCCCTTCCCGGCGGCGCGCGGACCGGTCCGCCCGCCGCCCTTTGCCAGTGAGAGAATCATCATGACCATCATCTTCGACCCCTCCGTCGCACTCGGCGCGGAATGGCGCGACGGCCTGTGGATCGGGCGGATCGACTTCGGGGACGGCCCGACGCCGGTGCTCGTCGCTGGCGGCATCGTGCATGACATGTCGCGGGTCGCGCCCACGGTCTCGGCGCTCGTCGCCGACGGCGCGTGCGATCCTGCGCTGGGCGTCGAGATCGGCGATCTCGACACGCTCGGCGTGTCGGTCGGCCAGATACCGCGGCTGCTCAGCCCGATCGACCTCCACTGCGTCAAGGCCGCAGGCGTGACCTTTGCCGTATCCGCGATCGAGCGCGTGATCGAGGAGCGCGCGCGCGGCGATGCCCGCGTGGCGCAGCAGGTGCGCGCGCGACTGGAAGATCGCATCGGCGGTAGCCTGCGCGATCTCGTCCCCGGGTCGACCGAGGCGGCGGCGGTCAAGGATGCGCTGATCGAGGACGGGCTGTGGTCGCAATATCTCGAAGTGGCGATCGGCCCCGATGCGGAGATCTTCACCAAGGCACCGTCGCTGTCGACGATCGGCTGGGGCGCGCCGGTCGGGGTGCGATCCGATTCGCATTGGAACAACCCGGAACCCGAAATCGTCGTGCTCGTCGCGCCCGATGGCCGCTCGGTCGGGGCGACGCTGGGCAACGACGTCAACCTGCGCGATTTCGAGGGGCGATCGGCGCTGCTGCTGGGCAAGGCGAAGGACAATAATGCCTCCTGTGCGCTGGGTGCGTTCGTGCGCTTGTTCGACGACCAATTCTCGATGGACGACGTCCGCAACGCGGAGATATCGCTGCGGATCGAGGGCATCGACGGCTATGTGCTCGACGGCGCGAGTTCGATGAGCCAGATCAGCCGAGACCCCGAGGATCTGGTCCGCCAGGCGCTTAGCGAACATCACTATCCCGATGGCTTCGTCCTGTTCCTCGGCACCTTGTTCGCGCCGACGCAGGATCGCGATACGCCCGGCGAAGGCTTTACCCACAAGCCGGGCGATACCGTCGCAATCGCGACGGCGCGGCTCGGGCGGCTCGTCAACACGGTGACGACCTCCGCCGCCGCCGCACCCTGGCGGTTCGGGCTCGGGGCGCTGATGCGCAACCTCGCCGATCGCGGCCTGCTCAACTAATCATTTTTTCCGGAGACCGTGCGTGCCACCATCGACTGCGACTGAACGATCCGATCCTGCCCGGGCGACCTATCCGTCGTTGCGCGACAAACGGGTCATCATCACCGGCGGCGGATCGGGGATCGGCGCCGGATTGGTCGAAGGCTTCGTCGCGCAGGGGGCGCGGGTCGCCTTCGTCGATGTCAACGACACCGATAGCCGGGCGCTCGTCGCGCGGGTGTCCGAGGGAGCATCGCACCCACCGATGTTTACGCGGCTCGACCTGACCGATCTCGACGCGCTCATCGCGACGTTTCGCACGATGATCGCCGATCTCGGCGGCGTCGATGTCCTGATCAACAACGCCGCGAACGACGATCGGCACCGTGTCGAGGAGGTGACGCCCGCCTATTGGGACCAGCGGATGAACGTCAATCTGCGCCATCAGTTCTTTGCGGCGCAGGCGGTCGTGCCCGCGATGCGATCGGGCGGCGGCGGTGTGATCCTGAACTTCGGATCGATCAGCTGGCATTTGGCGCTCGACGAACTGATCCTCTACCAGACCGCGAAGGCCGCGATCGAAGGAATGACGCGCAGCCTGGCGCGCGATCTGGGTCGCGCCAATATCCGCGTCAACGCGATCATCCCGGGCAACGTCCAGACCCCGCGGCAGGAAAAATGGTACACGCCGGAGGGTGAGGCGGAAATCGTCGCGGCGCAATGTCTCGACGGCCGGATCCAACCCGCCGATATCGCCGCGCTGGCGATGTTCCTGGCGTCGGAGGATGCCAGAATGTGTACCGGCCATAATTACTGGATGGACGCGGGCTGGCGCTGAGAGGCGCGTAGCATCGCGCGGCTGCACGGTCGGCGCGAGGGGCCAGCGCACCAAGCGACGGCGGGAGGGCACCACCCCCCCGCCCTTCGCTCAGCCTTCCATGTCCTCCAGCTCGCGACCGCGGGTTTCGTTGACCATCGCCCGGACGAAGAAGAACGAGATCGCCGCGAAGAAGGCATAACCGAAATAGGTCACGCTCAGCCCCGGCGAGACCGCCAGCGTCGGGAAGCTGACCGAGATGGCGGCATTCGCGATCCACTGGGCGAAGCCGGCGACCGCCAGCCCCGATCCACGGATCTGTTGCGGGAACATCTCGCCCAGCATGACCCACATCACCGGCCCCCAGCTCGCATTGAAGAAGATGACGTAGAGATTGGCGGCGATCAGCGCGATCAACCCCATATTGCCCGGCAGGCTGATCGCGCCGCTTGCATCGGTGACCGCGGTCGAAAACGCATAGGCGACGATCGCGAGCGTGACCGCCATGCCCGCCGATCCGACGAGCAGCAGCGGCTTGCGACCGATACGGTCGACCGTGCCGATCGTGAACAGGCATGCCGCGATCGACAGCACGCCCGACAGAATGTTGATCTGCAGCGCATTGTCTTCGGTGAAGCCGACCGCTTCCCACAGCACCGCGCCATAATAGAACACGACGTTGATACCGACGAGCTGCTGAAAGATCGCAAGCCCGATGCCCGCCCACAGGATCGGGCGAACCTTGCCCGTCGTCTTGTCGAGCAGGTCGGACAGTTTCGGTTTGTGATGATCCGCCGCGAGCGAGTTGCGGATTTCGACCACTTTGCGATCCGCCTCGGCGCTGCCGAACAACCGCGTCAGGACGGTGTGCGCCTGTTCTTCACGCCCCTTGGCGACGAGGAAGCGGGGGCTTTCCGGGATCACGAGCAGTGCGAGCAGATAGATCGCGGCGGGAATGGCCTGAAACCAGAACATCCAGCGCCAGGCCGACTGACTCAACCAGAATTCGGCGGTCGATCCCCCCGCATAGCGCGCCACCGCGAAGTTGGCGACGAAGGCGCCGGTCAGGCCGGAGATGATCATGACCTGCTGCGCACTCGACAGTCGCCCGCGGATCGCCGCTGGCGTCACCTCGGAAATATAGACCGGCGACGTGACGCTGGCGGCACCGACGCCCAACCCGCCGATGATCCGCGCGATGATGAAGATCGCGGACGTATCCGCCGCGCCCGCGACGAGCGCGGAGACCAGGAACAGCACCGCGGACAACATCATCACGCTCCGCCGCCCGATCGCGTCGGACAGTCGCCCCGCCCCGAAGGCGCCGATCGCGGAGCCGACCAGGATCGCGCCGACATTGACGCCGATCCCGAGCCGGCCGAGCGCGAATGCGGCCTCGAGCCCCTTTTGCGTCCCGTTGATGACGCCCGAATCATAGCCGAACATGAAGCCGCCAATCGTCGCGACGGCGACGATCGCGGTGATGAAGCCGTAATTGACCGCCGACCCCCCGCTCGTTCCGATGTTATCGGTCATAACCCCTCCCTTTACGCCGTTATGGATCGGCAATTTTAGTGATTGTGGCGCGGCGTCACGTTGGCGATGCCGCGATAATGTGCCGCCGAAGTCCATGACATCGCCATCGACATGGATGCGGTCGCAGGGGCTGAGGTCGCTACCCGCTTGGGCGATACCGACGATGGGCCGACCCGACCATACGTCGTCAGGCCGTCATTCTTGAAGCGTTCGGGATACGGCGCGGTCATGTCGAATCGCGCGGGGTCGGCGATCCGATCCCAGGAACGAAACGGGCGCACCGGTTGCCTCATCACGCCAATCCTCACCATCACGGCGGTATCGATCGTTCGATCCGCACCCTTATGGTATCGCTATCAATTCTATTGGCCGCGTCAACCCTGCTGCGTCGGCGGGCGGCGGCGGGGCGCCGCATCGGACTGACGACGGATCAACGTGAAATCGAGCGTCTGGCGCCGATCGATCTTGCCGCCCTGCCCCGCCTGTCGAATCGCGGTGACGAGCAGATCGACCGCCGCGCGGGCCATATCCGCGATCGGCTGGTGGATCGTCGTCAGTTCGGGCCAGATCGCGGTCGACATGGTCGTATCGTCGAATCCGCACACGGTCAGGTCGCCGGGCACATCGATCCCGTGGCGATGCGCGACCGCCACGGTGGCGGCCGCCATGTCGTCGTTCGAGGCGAAGATCGCCGTGGGCCGCTCGTCGAGCGCCAGCAACCGCTCCGCCGCATCGAGTCCCGAGCGATAGCTGAACAGGCCATCGGCAACCAGCGCCGGATCGAACGGCAATCCCGCCTCCCGCAACGCACTGGCATAGCCTTCATAGCGCTGCGCGCTCGCCGACAGATTGGGATCGCCGGTGATGAACCCGATCCGACGATGGCCGAGCCCCATGATATGGCGCATCATCGTCGCGGCGGCTTCGCGATCGTCTATCCCGATCGCCAGCTGGTCTGCGGGTGGCATCGCGGTGGCGACCGCGATCGTCGGGACCCCCGCCGCCGCGAGCAGGTCGAGCACCCTGATCGCCTCGCACAGGGGCGGCGGCAGAATGATTCCGTCGATCCCGCTTTTGATCAGCCGCCGCGTCACCTCGAGCTCGTGGTCACCCAGCTCGCACTTCTCGACGACGATCTGGACGTCACGGCGGCTCGCCTGTTCGAGGCTGCCTAGCAGGAATTCGCTCAGGAAGCCCGCGCTGGGGTTGCTGTACAGCAACCCGATCCGCGTCGGCCCCGCCCCCGCCAGGCTGCGCGCCGCGCGGTTGGGGGCATAGTTCAGCGCCGCGATCGCCGCGTTCACCGTATCGCGCGTCTTGGGCCGCACATTGGTTTCGCCGTTGATCACGCGCGACACCGTCATCGGCGAAACCCCGGCGCGCGCAGCGACATCGCTGATCGTCGGAGTCGTGCCACCACGGCGCGACGTGCGGACCGGGACGTTGGGGACAGAGCTCATGAAAGGAGCGTTAGCGCAACAAATCTTCACGGCAAACGGCGCGCCGTCGATTTTCTCGGCTGGACGCGCTGGCGATTCGACGATGGTGACAGCGACAGCGACAGCGACAGCGACAGCGACAGCGACAGCGACGCGCCCGCTTGCGGTAAGTGGATCGCGCATTTATGATAGCGGTATCGATTACAGCGTGACGGTCCCTGAGAGTGCCGCCCGACAGAGAGGATCATCACCTATGCCTATGTACGGATCGGCCCTGGCCGCATCGGTGTCCGCGATCATGCTGACGGCGACGTCGGTCGTCGCGCAATCGACGCCGCCTCAGACCGCGCCGATGGTCAGCCCCGACGGCAAACAGTATCGCGCCCAGCCGCTGACCAGGGAAATCTACGCCGCCGACCCGTCGGCCCATGTCTTCAACGGCAAAATCTACGTCTATCCGAGCCACGACGTCGACGCGGGCATCCCCGACGACGATCTCGGCAACCAATATGCGATGCACGATTATCGCGTCCTCAGCATGGACCGGATCGGTGGCCCGGTGACCGTTCACCCCGTCGCGATCGACGTGAAGAATATCCCCTGGGCGTCGAAGCAGACCTGGGCACCCGATGCCGCGTATAAGAACGGCACTTATTATCTCTACATTCCTGCCCGCGACGACAAGGGTATCTTTCGCATCGGCGTGGCGACGGGTAAATCGCCGATCGGCCCGTTCAAGGCCGAACCGATGCCGATCAAGGGCAGCTACTCGATCGACCCTGCGGTGTTCACCGATACTGACGGTGCGAGCTATATGTATTTCGGCGGCATCTGGGGTGGCCAGTTGCAGCGGTGGGCGACGGGCCGCTTCGATCCGAACGGCGGCGACACCGACCTGAAGCAGGACGACAAGCCCGCGCTGACGGCGAAAGTCGCGCGACTGACCCCCGACATGAAACAGTTCGCGACGGCGCCGCGCGACGTCGTGATCCTTGATGGAGCGGGCAAACCCCTGCTCGGTGGCGATCACGACCGGCGCTTTTTCGAAGCGTCGTGGATGTTCAAACGCGGCGGCAAATATTACTTCACCTATTCGACCGGCGACACGCATTTCATCGCCTATGCGACCGGCAACAGCCCCGTTGGTCCGTTCCGCTATCGCGGCAAGATCCTGCTCCCGGTCCAGGGCTGGACGACGCATCATTCGATTCTGAAGGTCGGCGACACGTGGCAATTATTCTATCACGACACCCAATTGTCGAACCGAAACCATCTGCGCTCGACCAAGGTGACCGAACTCACCTTCAACCCCGATGGCTCGATCCGCACGATCGATCCGTTCGCGAAGTAAGACGATGTTCCTCGGCATCGATATCGGGACGTCCGGCGTCAAGGCGGTCGTGCTCGACGAAGCGGGTGCGGTCGTTGGCCAGGGCACAGCAGCGCTAACCGTGCAACGCCCCCACCCATTATGGTCCGAACAGGAACCCGATGCGTGGTGGCGCGCGACCAATGCCGCGGTTCAGGCGATCGACCCGAGCGTCCGGCGATCGGTTCGCGGGGTCGGCCTCGCGGGTCAGATGCATGGCGCGACGATACTCGGCACCGACGACAAGCCCCTGCGCCCCGCGATCCTGTGGAACGACGGGCGCAGCGACGCGCAATGCGCGGCGATGGAAGCGGCCGTGCCCGATTTGCGCGCGATTGCGGGCAATATCGCGATGCCCGGCTTCACCGCGCCCAAATTATTGTGGCTCCGTGACAACGAACCCGGTGTCTTCGCCAAAGTCGCGACGGTGTTGCTGCCCAAGGATTACGTCCGACTGCTGATGACGGGCGACAAGGCGTCGGACCTGTCGGACAGCGCCGGGACATTGTGGCTCGACGTCGCCAACCGCCGCTGGAGCGATGAATTGCTCGGCGCATGCGGGCTGACGCAGGCGCAGATGCCGACGCTTTACGAAGGGTCGCAGATCACCGGGACGCTGACCGCCGACATTGCCGAACGCTGGGGCATGCCGCGCGTCCCCGTCGCGGCGGGCGGCGGCGACAATGCTGCGGGCGCGGTCGGGGTCGGGGTCGTCGCCGACGGCGATGCGCTGCTGTCGCTCGGCACGTCGGGGGTGATCTTCGTCGCGACGAGCGATTTCCGCCCCAATCCAGACCGCGCGGTCCACGCCTTTTGCCACGCGCTACCGGGGATGTGGCACCAGATGTCGGTCCATCTCTCCGCCGCCGCGTGCATCGACTGGGTCGCGCGGATCACGGGCGCACAGGGTGCCGCCGACCTGTTCGCGCGCGCCGAGGCGGCGGGTCCGGCGAGCGGCCCCGAACTCTTCCTCCCCTATCTCTCGGGCGAGCGCACCCCGCACAATGATGCCGAGGTTCGCGGCGCGTTCCTCCGGCTCGACAACGACACCGACGCCGGGCGGCTGGCGCAGGCGGTGCTGGAGGGGGTCGCCTTCGCGCTCGCCGACGGGCTCGACGTGCTGCGCGAAGCGGGCACGACAATAGAGCGGCTCGCGGTGATCGGCGGCGGCGCGCGCTCGCGCTATTGGGGCGAAACGCTCGCCGCCGCGATGGCGGTCGAACTCGTCTATCTCCAGGGCGGCGAGATCGGCCCCGCCCTCGGCGCCGCGCGGCTGGCGCAACTTGGCGTCGACGGCGGCGATCCCGCCACCGTCTGCACCGCGCCGCCCGTCTCGCACCGGATCGCCCCGGACCCTGCCCTCGTCGCGGCGCTCGCCGAGAAGAAGGCCGCGTTCCGCGACGCCTATTCCCGCATCACCCCCAAATCCTAGGAACTGCGCATGTCAGACTTTTTCGCCGACATTCCCCAGATCAAATATGAAGGCCCAGACAGCAGCAACGAGCTGGCCTATCGCTATTACGACAAGAGCAAGGTCGTCCTTGGCAAGACGATGGAGGAGCATCTGCGCTTCGCCGCGTGCTTCTGGCACAGCTTCTGCTGGCCCGGTTCGGACGTGTTCGGCGGCGGCACCTTCGACCGCCCCTGGCACCGCGGTGCCAACGACGGCGCGGCGGCGGCGCAGAAGCGCGCGGTCGCGTTCGATTTCTTCGGCAAGCTCGACATCCCCTATTATTGTTTCCACGACGTCGACGTGATGGCGGACGCGATCAACGTCGCCGAGCATCGCCGCTTCTTCGCCGAGGCGGTCGACCATCTCGAGCAGCTCCAGGCCGCATCGGGCCGCAAGCTGCTGTGGGGCACCGCCAACGCGTTCAGCCACCCGCGCTACGCCGCGGGTGCCTCGACCAATCCCGATCCCGAAGTCTTCGCCTTCGCCGCGATGCAGCTGCGCGACGCGCTCGAGGCGACGCATCGCCTCGGCGGCCAGAACTACGTGCTGTGGGGCGGTCGCGAAGGTTACGAGACGCTGCTCAACACCGACATGAAGCGCGAGCTCGACAATTTCGGGCGCTTCCTGAGCCTCGTCGTCGAACACAAGCACAAGATCGGCTTCACCGGCACGATCCTGATCGAACCCAAGCCGCACGAGCCGACCAAGCACCAGTACGACTTCGACACCGCGACGGTGTACGGCTTCCTCAAACGCTACGGCCTCGAAAACGAGGTGCGCGTCAACATCGAGGCGAACCACGCCACGCTGTCGGGCCATACCTTCGAACACGAGATCGCGACCGCCAACGCGCTCGGCATCTTCGGTTCGATCGACGCCAACCGCGGCGATCCGCAAAATGGCTGGGACACCGACCAGTTTCCGAACTCGGTCGAGGAAACGACGCTGGCGATGCTCGAGATCATCCGCGGCGGCGGGTTCACCACCGGCGGGTTCAACTTCGATGCGAAGGTCCGGCGCCAGTCGATCGATGCGGCGGACCTGTTCTACGGCCATATCGGCGGCATCGATGTCGTCGCCAAAAGCCTGCTTAACGCTGCCGCGCTGATCGAGGACGGTCGTCTCGATGGCATCAGGACCGAACGCTATGCCGGCTGGGAGGGTGAGCTTGGTCGGATGATCGGCACGAGAGACCTTGCCGCCATCGCCGACCTGGCGGTCGATCGCGCGATCGATCCCAAACCACGATCGGGCCAACAGGAACGCATCGAAAATCTGATCAACCGCTTCATGTGATCATGCGCGCCCCCCGGATGTTTCGGTCGCATCCGGGGGGGGGGCACCCACGATATGACTTAGATGTCATAGCCCGGAGCGCGGTCCTTCGGAAGCCAGGGTGGATAGACGACCGGCTTGTCGCCGACATGCCGCCGCAGCGCGCGCTTTTAGCCTGTGGGAAACCGGGAGCGACACGTGCCGTGACCGCCTGTCGATCCGGCCTAGACCCTGCGGCTATCGCTCGCGCCCGCCACAACATCCATCCGCCACAATTTCTGCACCAGTTGCGGCTGTTGCCCGGGGCGTGGGTTCAGCGCCCTCAGGATGGCGGCGGCCATCCGCTGTCCGATATCCTCGAGCGGGATGCTGAAGCAGGTCAGCGGGGGAGCGAGCATCCGGCACGCCGGATTGTCGCGTTGCCCGATCACGGCCACGTCCCTGCCCGGTTCGATGCCGCGCGCGCGCAACGCCGTGTAGACCCCCACCGGCGCCGTCTCACCCATGACCAGGATCGCCGTGGGCGGCACGTCGAGGTCGAAAAACAGTCCGACGGCGTCGGCCCCGCCCGGCTCATCGGTCGTGCCATGGTAGACGAGCGTCTCATCGAACGGCAGGTCCGCCGCCTGAAGTTCAGCATGATAGCTGTCCACGACGACGTGGCTGCTGTGCGCGGTCAGCGGCGGCGCGATCAGGCCGATCCGCCGGTGTCCCGACGACAGAAACCGCGACAGGGCGTCATGCACCAGCTGCTCGAAATCAACATCGATCCAGGCGTGGTTGTAGAGCGATCCAGTTCGCCCCAGCGTCACGAACGGAATGCCGCGCGTCATCAGCAGGTCTATCCGCGGATCCTCGTGCTGGGCGGCCGATAGCAGCCAGGCATCCGCGACGCCGCGCGAAACGTTACGGCGCAGCGACTCGAGCGGATTTTCTCCCTGTCGACCGAGCAACACCAGAAGATCCATGCCGCTTGCCGCCAATCCCGCCTTGATGCCCTCGAACAGGGCCATGAAGAAAGGATTGCCGTGAACGGCGCTGTCGTGATCCAGCGTCAGCATGAAGCCGATCGAGCCGCTGCGACCACGGCGCAGCCCGCGCCCGAATTGGTTGGGCGAATAGCCATGTTCGGCGGCCGCCGCGAGAACGCGCTCCCGCGTCGCCGGGCTGACGTCCTTGCGATCGTTGAGCGCGCGCGAGACAGTGCCGATCGAAACTTCCAGCTGCTTGGCCAGCATCTTGATGTCCATGACGGACTGATCGCGCATAAGACAGCGGCTCGCAACAACGAGTCGCCGCTTTGCCCGCGCAGCATGATTTCAGCGCCGACCAGCGGCCTATAGGCAAAACCCGGAATGTCGTCCTCGGGCGGCCAAGGCGGGTATACGATCGGCTTCTCGCCGAAGTGCCGCCTGACCGCCCGCGCGCGACGCTCCACAACATCCTCGTCGGGATCGATGTCGTCAGGATAGATATAGGCTATTTCGAACCGACCGTTGCGAAGCACATACTCCATCTCCGCCCACCGATCATCGCTCTCCTGCGCTTCCCACAGATCGAGCAGCGCGTAAGGCAGTCGCTCGATCACCGGCCGCCGATACAGGACCTGATGTCCGAGTTCCTTGAAGATTGATTCGCCGACCATGTTCCGATCGAGCTGCGCATCGAGCAGTGTAGGTTCGAACGGATAGTCGCGATCCTCGGTCAACAAATGCGCCGCGACCTCGGCCCTTTCCGCCGCCACCGCTGGAGAACCCGCCGCCGCCCCGCTGACCATCTTGCTGGCCAGCACCTATGAAGGTGGCCGACCGGTTTCGGGATCATGCCACGGATTGACCGTAAGCTCGATCCCATCAGCACTTCTTACCGATGGCAGCCTGCCACGCCGCAGCCATGTTGAGAATGCGCGCCGCCGTTCGTCTTCTGACAGGTCGATCATGCCACTGCCCCGCTACCGACTCGGCTAAAACATCCGAGCAACATACTCCATCATATCAAGCCGAAGCTGGCCCGCGATCATGGTCGGTACCGCGTTACGGTGCCAGGTTTTGACCGCTGCAAGGCTCGCTGTCACGAGAATGGTGCCCCACAGGGGACAAAGGTGGGCACTCAGATCATTGGATAATTTCGGTGTCACGTCGCACTTGCGAAGATTTTTGACTTACACTTCATAGTCTGGAACGTCGTCCTCCGGAGGCCAAGGTGGATAGACGACCGGTTTGTCGCCGAAATGCCGCTGCAGCGCGCGCTCGCGGCGTTCCATCACGCCTTCGTTCGAGTCGATCTCGTCGGCATAGACGTAGGCCACGTCGAAACTGCCGTCCCTCAAGACATATTCCAGCTCCGACCATCGGTCCTTTCCGTCCTGAGCTTCCCATAATTCGAGAAGGGCATAAGGCAGGCGCTCGTTCACCGGCCGTCGGTAGAGCAGCTGATTGCCGAGTTCCTTGAAGATTGATTGACCGATCATGTTATGATCGAGCTGGGCATAGAGCAGCGTGGGTTCCGACGGATAGTCACTATCTTCCGTCAGCAATCCGCCAATCTCGTGGAGCAACAGCTCCGATTCAGTTTCCGCCACGGCGCTTCTCCGATCGTTCGTTTGGAAATTGCAGGCTGTTTTCTTTACCATTGACCGTCCACCACACGTTGATCGTCGATGGACGAACGGACGTGCCGCTGAATTGCGGAACAATTTTCACCGTGACCGTTCTACCGGCACGCTTAGTTCTCGCCCACTCGTCCTCGAGCAGACGATAGCCGCCGCGGTTGAAGTTGGCATCCTGCGCAAAATGGTTGAACGCCTCGGTCGGGCCGTTGAAGCGCGCTGCGATGTAATGGCCGCCACCGCCGGAGAGCCCACCGCCGCCCCACTGGCCATAATTGCGTCCAGCACCAACGAACGTGAAACGTCCGGTTTCAGGATCATGCCATGGATTGAACTTGAATTCGGTCCCATCAGGTCCTCGTGCCGAGGGCAACCTGCCGGTTCGCAACCATATCGAAAAGGCGCGTCGCCGTTCGTTTTCCGATATGTCGATCATGCTGCCCCCGCTATCTGCGCGGCAAGAACATTTGAGCAACATTCTCCAGCATGTCAAGTCGAAGATCGGCTGACACCGTGCTCGACACCTCGCTGAGGTGCCCATCTTTGCCCTCTACGGGTTGAATTTCTAGAGCATGTTGTGCCCCACAGGGGACAAAGCTGGGCACTCAAATCATTGGAGAATATCGATTCCGCGCCGAACGCCCGACAGGACATGACCTATACTTCGTAGTTTTGAGTTTCGTCCTCCAAGGGCAGGGGCGGGTGGACGATCGGCTTGTCTCCGAAATGCCGCCGCAGCGCACGCTCGCGGCGTTCGATCACATCTTCCTGGAGATCGATTTCGTCCGGATAGAAATACGCCACTTCGAATAGACCGTCGCGCAGCACATATTCCAGTTCCGACCACCGATCCCGCCCGTCCTGTGCTTCCCACAATTCGAGAAGCGCGTAGGGCAGGCGCTCGTTCACCGGCCACCGAAAGAGCAGCTGATTGCCGAGTTCCTTGAAGAGCGATTCGCCAATCATGTTATGATCGAGTTGCGCATAGAGCAGCGTGGGTTCCGACGGATAGTCGCTGTCCGCCATCAGTAATCGACCGATCTCGTTCAGCAGACGCTCCGATTCAGTTTTCGCCACGGCGCTTCTCCGGTAGTTCGTTGGGAAATCTTAGGCTCTTTGTCTTGCCATCGACGGTCCACCACACATTGATCGTCGATGGCCGCACGGAAGCGCCGCTAAATTGTGGAACGATCTTCAACGTCACTGCTCTTCCGGCACGCTTAGTTCTCGCTCACTCGTCCTCGAGCAGACGATAGCCGCCGCGGTTCAAGTTGGCATCGTGCGCGAAATGGTTGAACGCCTCGGTCGGGCCGTTGAAGCGGGCCGCGATGTAATGGCCGCCATCGTCGCTCGCCCGCCGCTCCGCTCCGCTCCACCCGCCTGCCGCTGCGACGTCCGGGAGCGCACTGGTACCTGGGCGACGGTGAGCATACCGGAAACGCGCCGCGTCCGCTCCCGCGCGTCTATCTCGTACGTGTAACCGTTGCGAACGACCGTGCGGAGACGTTCGCTTGGTGCGTTCGCAGTTCGCGCGGACACCGTGTTCTTCGCGGCATCGCGGTTTGAAGACACAATGGTCGGTGCAGAAGCGTGTGAAGGGGTCGGACGACGTTGCGGCTCGGGTGATCCCCATGCTTCTGTCGCCGTTGCGCCACCTTCACCGAAGCTACCGCCTCCACCACCGGTAAATCCGCCACCAGCCCATGTGCCTAGTCTGTGGGAGGATGCTTTGGGGGCCGCCGCGCGGCTTCTTGGTGATGCGATCCGCGTCGGCGCCTTCGAAGTAACGCGACTTGCCGGGCTTTGCGATTTCGCTCGGGATGGGCGCGCCGGTTTATCCCACGAACCGGTCGCGCCACCGCCGCCCCCCTTACCGCCACCACCGCCGGAGAACCCACCGCCGCCCCACTGGCCATAATTGCGTCCAGCACCGACGAACGTGAAACGTCCGGTTTCAGGATCATGCCATGGATTGAACTTGAGTTCGATCCCATCAGGTCCTCGTGCCGAGGGCAACCTGCCGGTTCGCAACCATATTGAAAAGGCGCGTCGCCGTTCGTTTTCCGATAGGTCGATCATGCTGCCCCCGCTATCTGCGCGGCGAGAACATTTGAGCAACATTCTCCAACATGTCAAGTCGAAGTTCGGCTGGCGCCGTGCCCACCATCTCGCTGAGGTGCCCAGCTTTGTCCGCTATGGGATGCAGTTTCACGAGAGTGGTGCCCCATAGGGGACAAAGATGGGCACTCAGATTATTGGAGAATTTTTGTGCCACGTGGATGATCACGGTTCGGAGGCAACAGGCGACCCTAAGGTGCTTGGCGAGCGGCTACCCATTCTGGCCGTGCTGAGGTGGACGCCGCCGCGCGCGGTTCTGCACGCGGCCCTAAGCAAAATCAGTCTTATCGCCCGTGTCCAGATTTCTTAAGTCTGGACGCAATAGTTTCCCTGGGAGATATACCCCGACGGGCAAGAACCATTTTTTGGTATCACATTTTTGTGGGTCGGACCTTGTGGCCACGCAATCGTTCCCTTGAGATATCCAACCGGATGGGCATGAACCATTCTTGGCAATAGCGACTTTCGCGTTTGCCGTCGGCACGCACATATTCCCTTGGGATATATAACCTGAAGGACATAACCTGTTCTTCGGGATCGGCATCGGATACATCGTCACGAAATTCTCCACATGGAAATATGATCATCAAGCGCGTCTTGACCTGACGCTATCCCGAGTATCGCGACGCCACCTTCAGTTGGGTAGCTGTCACTGCCAAGCGAACTCCCTCATTATCCACGACAGCAATGGTAGCGTGACATGGATGGAAGTTGCCGTAATCCCTGCCTCTTGCCTAGCGAAATTTCCTACGACAGCGCTTAAATTAGGGCCTGATGTCGTTCAATAAGCCTGAAATTGTCTGGCCAATAGCGCCGGTCTCCAACTACCCCCTACATCCCGCCGAATGAACATTTAGCGACACAGGATGAAAACCAGCCTGCCCAAGCTGCTCGCCACGTGCCCCGACTTCTTGCCGCAGCCAAGAGAATAGCGTCCACGGTTCACTTTCAGCTAGCAACTCGGCACGAGCCGCAACCACGGCAATGTCGCCCGGTGTCACACGCTCCATCCACTCCGCAATCGCGGGCGGTGGGACGCCTAAGCAGCGCTCGAACAATTCGGCTGCCTGGCCTTGGGTTAAAGTCTTGAAATTGATCCGGAAGGAAAACCGCCGCTGTGTGGCTGGGTCAAGGCGCTCGGTCATGTTCGTCGTGGCAATGAACGGCGCATTCAGCACCTCCATCCAGCGCAGCATCTCGTTGACCATGCTACTCTCCCAGCTGCGGTGCGCATCCCGACGGTCGAACAGAAATGTGTCGGCCTCATCGATCAGCAGCAAGGCTCCGCGCTCCGCGGCTTCGCGAAACGCAGTTGCGATATTTGCTTCCGTCTCCCCCACAAACGCACCGAGCAGGTCACTGCCGCGTTTCTCCTCGACCTCGACGCCGAGCCGCTCGCTGAGGTGCCTGGCAAATGCCGACTTGCCGGTTCCCGAAGGACCCGTGAGCAACAGGCTCCAACTACGGCGCGGCGTTTCGGCAAGCCGATCGGCCAAGACGACTAGGTCCTGATCGGCCCGTGCCAGTGCCGGATCATAGGCGGCCGAAAGCCGCTTAGGCGTAGGTGGCTTTCCGCCGAGTGCACGGAGCAACCCTGCGCAAGTGTGCCGGACTTCGTCTCCACCCCCGCCAACCAGATGGGCAGCGCTAACGGCATTGGCGAGCACGGCTGGAGCGAGCGGCAGCGCAGCCACTGCGGCAATCTCATCGTCCATGAGCGACAGACCAGTCGCAGAAGCCGCGTTCTTGACGATGCGAGCCCGAACTTGGAGGGGCGGCAAAGTGAAGCCGATCGCCATCGTCATACGCCGAATGACGGTGTCGCCGAGAGCTGCCGGTTCATTCGCGATCCAGATGGTCGGCGCCTGCGCGTCTTCGACCATGCGGTTAAGCCATAGCTTGGACATTTGCGCCCGGTCGGTTTCGCGGGGAAGCCGAAGCACGTCGTCGGCCTCATCGACGACGATCAGATGCTGCTTACTCCCTTGGGTTAGTGAACGAATGACGTTGAGGTGGGCGACGCGTTCGCTGCGATTTGGCTCGCCGCCTTCATCATCGGTCAAGCCGGCGAAGATAGCGTGCAAGCTCAGTCGATCAGCGATAGCTCGCACAAACTCACTCTTCCCGGTGCCGGGCATCCCGTAGAACAGGATGTTGACCCCTTGCCCCTGCGCGGCAGCACCCTGGACGACGCGACATGCGAGGTCGCGATCACGGCCGAGGTGCTCGAAGTCTTGCCACGTCAGGTGCGACGGGGGTGATGGAGGCAACATACGCGCAGTTAGCACTTCAGGATTACCTGAACGGAGACGAGCGATGCGGCGAAGGAAGCGGCCCGAGCGAAAGTCGCCGTCTTGCTCGTCTACAATCAAGCCAGTGCGTATCAACGGCGATAGGGGCTCCAGCTTTGCCTCAACCGCCTCTGCCGGCACGCCGACTAGCATTGCGATGGTTGCAGGGCGCAGGCCGCGCCCTCCGGGCAGCGCACTGAGCATCGATCGCCACAGATCCGAGGTCGATGCCCGGGCGAAAACGGCAAGAATGTCCCGGTCGAGCGATTCTAGGTGCAGCGTGTCACCTAACCAAGAAAGCTGGCGCTCGAGGACAGTCATGCCCTTCGCGCTCTTTCGACGTCGCAGCTGTGTCGCCGCCGAACGGAGAATGGACACGAGATCACTACCTCGTGGTTCAGTGTCATACTCGAACGGGTCGACACCGAGCACACCGCTGTGTTCGCCGAGAAAGCGAAGAAGGCCGCTGCCGCTGAAGGCTAGCGTGCCGTCCGCCATGCCGCCGATCAATGTCGCCGTCGCAGCCCCGAGCCGCACGATTTCCTCCGGCGACACGCCATCGACGAAGCCGGTTATTCCTGTGCGACGGCGGTTCTGATAGGCATTCCAGCCTGCAGCCTTGCTCATCCCGACATCCCCCTCCGTCACTGTCCCCGCAAATCGCCGAGCACAACCGTGCGAAACACAACGGTCAGATGACTGTATGCGCCCTGTCTGCGTCAAGACCGGTCGTAGTTGGAGCGATTTGGCCCAGACCGGCGTCAAGCACGGCGGCTACCATCGCTGCCGCCCTTGTCATTACAAGTAATCTGGCTTCATCAACGAGCTCCGTGGTCCAACCATTTTTGTCGACGTGGGCAATCAGCCTGTTCCAAACCTGCGGATTGCGCAGCAGCGGCAACTCCTCAACTGCCCCCTCGGTAATGGGAGCGTCCCCACGCTCGCCGTTGCGCCTATAATCCAAATATCTGAGATTTCCGGCACAATCCCTCGTCCACCAGCGGCGATGGCGAAGACTATCTTGCTGTCCTGAATCGAGCAATCTGCCCCTCTTCGGCTCGAAAAGCACGCTGGGCAGCAAGTGATCCACATCGAAGCGGTGATCCGGTCCTAACAGCCGAACCGCGGCCGGGTCCAACTGCCTTCCGGCATCGACATAATGGCGCTGGATCCATAGCAACAAGTGTTCGTTTCGCGCCGCCACCAAGTGGCGGAGCACCGCTTGGTCCGCTTCGGGATTAGATGCGGATTTGTTTCCAAGACCAAACTGTTCGTAGCTCGGAAAGTAACCTGGTTCTAGCGACTCGATTGCACTAATGACACCATCAGTTGAACTAGGTAGCGGGTAAGATGAGCCATTCGAGACCATCTCTCTAGTTATTGAGAGCAGAGAATCGGGAGATAAAAACCACGAATCACTGCTTGTAAGTCTGTATACGGTTTGTGCGGCCCGGTCTTCTTTTCGAACAAATAGCAACCAGTAGAGACAAAAGGCGCGCAGAGTTTGAGCCTGCTCCGTTAAATTATGCTCGGCGCGCTGAGCTATACGGATCAGGGCGTCAACAAGATGCCTTGAGAAGCGGGCAAGAAGCATTACGGGAAAACCGGAATGAGTTTCGCTGGCCTTACCTACAGGGAGCCGGAGAATATCCTCGATCGTTTTGGCCCAATCCACAAGGGGGCTACAAGCTCCCGAGAAGGGAAATAGTTTGTCGAAGCGTGAAGCGGTCGCGCCGGTTAACTCGCGGGCGTCCTTTGGGCTTGCCTCTGAGAATTTCCATATTTCGCTCTTGGACGTCAAACCCTCGACCTTAGCAAGCCGCAATCCCGCTAAGGCCAAGTCAAGCTCTTCAAACATAAATGATGACTTACTAGCATCACGCGCAGTGTCGTGTATCTGCGGATACTGATGTTTTAAGAGAGAATAAGCCAGTTCTCTGTCAGTCAGACGAACTCCGCCTTGACCAATTCGCTGAAAAAATAGTCCGTAATCATTGTTATCAGGTGGATTTATTTCTTGGAATATGAGAGATTGATTAAGAGCATTTTCGATGTAACTGCTTATTTCCGGAAATCGGAATGTATCTTCAAGAACATCTTTAAGTGGAATAAGCTTTTTTGATCCCTTCATAAAGGGCGCGCTTGCTGCATTCGCCATGATTCTAAAAAGATCTTGCGACTCGACCGGATTACAATTTCCTGCGTATCGATGTATCGCGTCATCTATCTCTGCAATTGGAAGTTTCTGGTTCGGCTGCTCCTTCCTGTATCCGAAAGGTTGCATAGCTGAGTTGATTCGAAGCTCGGGAATGCCAATTTCGGCAGTATCAACGTCAATATAAAGTCGCCGAACCTGAGCGTGCGGTCCCTGCCCGAAGCCCAGTAGCAGTGCGGCGAGACGTTGCTGTCCGTCGAACAGCATCCACGATTGGTCATCAGTCTTTACAGTTCGATAGTTCGCATCACGACCGACCCCACCGACACCGGCACGATGTATAAGGAAAAGTCCAATAGGAAGACCACGAAACAAGCTGTCCCAAAAGTCGACTAGCCTCTGGTTATCCCACGCTATAGATCTTTGAATCGGAGGCAGGAGAAGACGTGATCCACTCTCGACGTTGCGCCAATCCACGACCTGTTTTAGCGTTCTAATCTGGAGACCCCGTTCTTCCTTGGTCATTACATTGTGTCCGTTCGAATATGAAGATTACGATTTTAAAGTCAGTATTCGCGCCAAAACTATCACAGCCTCGGTATCCCGCTCGCAGTAGGCGCGTAGCGCGGTGTCGAGTGCCATCCGACGCGCTCGGCCGTACAGTTGTCGCGGACTGCCTCCCGATACGCCTCCTGCGCGCTACCACCATCCTTCACCGCAGGACCCGCGTAGTCCATCTCGGCCGCAATAAATACTCGACTACTCGTCAATGTAATTGACGCTATATCAGCGGCTTGAGGGCAAGAGCGTAGGAAAAAGGCGAAGTTATTGGCCATGAACTGCACCTCTTAAACTTTGGGCCGACACAATCATCGATCGGTATTTCGCTTGCAATAAAGGGGGATTGTAGTGTGCCGTTCGACGCTCGGCCGTGTAAGGCCGAGACGTGTCTTGTTAAAGGGTGGTGCGAGAGCTGTGCGTACCGTTGCGAAGTTCGATCTTCGCTGAGCCCAAAGCCAGCGACAGCGGACCTACATGAAGAAAGGCAGTCGCGCCCTCAACAACATCGACCTCGATCAGAATCCTAAAACCGCTCGGCTCGCAGTTGGCAGCCACTTCAGCCGCCGAATGAGCGGCGATATGCCGGCGAACGTCATCCGATACCGCGTTTGGCAGAGTAATGGCGATCACCGCTGAATGCCGCGCCGACCACAGATAGGTGACAGATGCTGCGAAAGCTGGTCCTCGACCGCGACAACGACATCACGTTCAACGTCCTCAGGATAATTGAAAACTTGCACAACGATCCCACCGCGTAGCGCTCCGGTCCAACGTGACAGGTTCAGCGCGTAGGTGCCACGCGGCGCCTGCACGAGATGCTGGCGCAGCCGCCCTGCTGTAGTTTTTTTGCGCGTTGCCGTCGTAGCGCAGGAACTGCCAACATAGACGACGCGATGAACGTCCGTTTCGACCGGTGCAGGGTTGAGCTGAGGTAGCTTTAAATCGCTGCTTTTATCGCCTCGCTCTTGCGTGAGAGCAGCGCGAAAGGCGGCCGGATCAGCGGCCTCGTCCAGTGTGATGATGTAAATGGCTCGGTCACGGTCGATACCTTGAGTTACTCTTTCGATGGCAGCGTAAGCGTCGCTTGCGATTTTAGCGAAGGAGATACGTTCTTCTCCCATTAGCTTTGGAGGCGGAGCCTTCGCGATCTCGTCAGCGGCCTTTCTCAAGGCATTTGCGGCTTCTTTGTTCCACTCTTCGATTGCCGTCATTGTTTTTCTCCTCGCGTTCACAGTAACAACAGAATTCACTTGTTCACAACCAACCCGGGAAACCGCACGTCCGATTTTGTCGTGTCCGAGGACTATGATGGTTTATTGAATGGAGCTTGCATAATGGCCGAATGGGAATGCGAACTTGTCGTCAGACGGGCAGGTGCCCGCGATGCAGTGATCGAAGTCAGCCATTCGCTGGTGCGGACAATCGCAACTACGGTCGCTGACGACATTGCGAACGTCGAGTTCCTCTCGGCGCTCGCGTTTCACCCGTCAGTCTCGGTGCGCGCTGAGGTCGCCAGACGCGATCATCTTGACCGCGACGCGATTGATCATCTCTTGGCTGACAGTGAACCGACCGTTCGTCAATCGATCATCTGGTCGTCCGCTGCGAGGTTACAAATAACACCGGCCTGGGCATTAGCAGCCATTGATGGCGATGCGACAATTGCCGAAGACCTCGTCCGCGAGATCGATGCTTTTAGTGAACTCGACCCGCCCGCGCTGCTCGCCAGTCTCGCCGATCATCGCGACCCGGTCGTGCGCACCGCCGTGGCGCGCAGCCGTGAGGGCGGCCGTAAATTGTTGCGCCGCCTCCATCGCGATGAGGATGCTGAAGTAAGGGAGGCGGCGGCAGAGACGTTGGACAACTGGTGATGGGCCGGACGGGATTTAATCATGTGGCGATGCCAACCACCGCTTCGCGTACCGCTCTTGAGCGTCGACGGTCGCGGGCATCACGTCGTCGCCCGTGTCGAATATGTTCACCAGTTCGCCGGCGGCTTCACCAACTTCAATCCGGTACGCCTGCAGTCCGAGCCCCATGCTACGCGCCATCCCCGAGGGCCACACGCCAAGGCTAGCGCCATAGCAACATGGGATTAGGCCCATCGGCTCGAGTATCTGCCGCCTAAGCCGAGTAAAAGCTTCGAAAAAATCAGCGCCCTGCATTTGGTGCCGGTCTCCACGCACGATACATCGAATCCGGCAGTCTCTACCGACCATGCCAGTTGACAGGACGATCGTCTCCCGCCCTGACGCGCCTGTGGCGTCCAGTACATGCTCGTCGAGGTACTCTTCGATCCTATCATTTTTTCTCGGCTGCTCCGCTGTCTGCGTAAGCCAGCCGCCTTCAAATTGACCAATTATCACTGAAGCCGCAGCGAGTTCGCTGGCGGCACGCATCTGACCGACCAATGCAGCAAAACGGTCGGTCGGCGGACCCGGAATTCGGTCGGTGAATGCTTGAGCAAGCGATTCGTAATACCAAAGCGAGCCATCTCGACCTCCGGTAAAGCGGTCCCACAGCGCTTCACCGTGAGTAGCCAGATCGGCGATGATCGCGCCAGCGTTGTGCGTTTTATCCGCTAAGCTCACCTGCAACGATGCCTCGGGTTTGCTCGCCAAGCTTGCGATGTATGCTTCTTTCCGCGGACGCCATTGCGGCTTCGGTTCAACGACCGCATCCGTGCAATGCTCAACCATTTCAGCGACGTGATCGCCAAATCGCGCTCTGATCTCCCGCAGTCGCGGCAACCCGCCTTGGTCTTCCACCGCGTCGTGAAGCAAAGCAGCGATAGCTTGATCCTCATCCGCACCGTTTTCCAGCGCGATCGACGCGACCCCTAGCAGATGCGCGACGTAGGGTATGTCAGTACCTTTACGTCGCTGTTCGCGATGAAGACGGCTTGCATAGGCCAGCGCCTCGTCAAATCGATCAGTCAGCATTGCTTGGTCTTTCCCAATTAGCTCGCCCGCGCGACGTGCTGCAAGCCAGATAAGCAGATATGACGCGGCATTTCGTCGCGAATACATCTCGAGATAGCTTTATTGTAGTTGGGGAAGTCGGCCCACAAACCATGGCGCACGCGATATTATCCACGAGGCAGACAGCGGCTCTAGAATTACGGTCCTCTCCGGAACGTGAATCTCGTTGAGGATTACATGAAACTCGCTACGCCGGTGAACTATATATTTCTTTTTCATTAGCTGAACGCCCTCAGCGTATCCCGCATTAATATACTCAATTTCTATTAGCTTGTTACCTAGCAAATTAACCAACTGAACTTGAATTGGTGAAAAATAGGATACGTCCCCGTATCCGGGATACATGCTCAGACCGTACCAACGATCCCTCTCTATCGTGAACTTCGATTTGCTCACGGTTGGGTATCCTCGTTAATCCCAGACTGCGCAGCCGTTTCTGCAATGAACATCTCGATGGCGTTGATCCACCCGGATAGATTTACGTCCAGAAAGCCTGTAACCAGCGGTACAGCCTTGTCGTTCGTAGTGACCGCTGGATGGGTTGGGTGCCCGTTGACACTGCCGCCAATCAGTACCGCCAATGTCGCAAGATACTGCCGACCAGCATCATGTGGGGCCGAGGGCAGCACATTATCAGTCCACAGTTTGCCGTACTTGTCTACATAACCGAGCTTAATCGGATTTTCCACGCCTGGCACCTTAGCCAGCATAAAAAACGACTTTCGCTGCTCGGCATAAACGCCCAGCCTCTCAAGTTCCCTAACCAAATTGTGCAGCTTAGTTGGCAACTGTATCGAAATTTTTGCCAGCGCTTCGTCAAATAGTTCCGTACTAATTGTCTTCACTGCTGAGATCGATTGCTGCGGCATCGGTCTGACGACCGGGACACCCTCTTCGATCACGACGATACCGCGCTCTATCATGACTGTTTTCATCAAGATGTCAGGGATCGCAATCAGGTCTTCGGTGCTCATGTTCACGAAAAAAGAAATTGCGACCAACGCGAGCGTAAAATGGGTTCCAGCATGGCTTTGGACTAGGCCCACCAGCCGCTCAGTCTCTTCCCGTATTCCGTCGCCCACTATGATCGCGAGAATGCGACCGCGCTTTAAATTTCGGGAAACAGCGTTCACAAATTCTGCCTCGGGTAGCGGCGCCAGATCCTCTGGAATAATCTCAAAAAGGCTCGACGAACCATCGCCGCGAGCTTTGAGGATAGCCGCCTCGAACGATTGATATCCCATCGCGCTCAGCGAAGCGATGTAATCAAGGACCTGCGCGACAACCTCGCGCCGCATTTCGGGGTTCTTCCAGAGCTTTACCTCAAGGATAACAATGTTACCGTCCGCGGTTATGAACAGATTATCGAGGTAGCCATGGCTACACGCGACTTCCATCGCCGCAGGAACAATGGGTCCGATGCCCGGCTCCAACTGATCGATCGGAAGAATCTGCGGGCAACTGTGCACCAGCTTCTGCAGCCAGGCTTCGCTTTTTTTGAACGCCATTGGCCAAGGTTTTATGATTGGTGATGCGTTTTCTTTCGCACCGATAATTACCGGCTGCCCTCGCATCCGCTCGTTCTTCATGCGTCGTGCCTTGGGATCTGTTTGGCCGCGCCGCCTAAATGGTGGGCAAGGATAATCATGGCCTCTGTGTCCCGACCGCAGTAAATTCGCAGCGCGGTGCCTAGCGCCGCCCGGCGTTCAGGTGTGCAGCGCTCGTCGATCGCCTCGATGTACGCTTCTTGCGCGCCGCCGCCGTCCTTCACTTCGAGGCCGCCATAGTCCAACTCAGTCGCGACGGTCGGCAACACCGCCTTGATAGACCAGCTGCCCCGCTGATCACGGTGATACCAGTTGGCGCGGGTCACCGGCAGTAGATCGACGACACGATCGGCAATTCCCATCAACGCGTTCGCCAAGTCCGGGAAGGCGGCGGCCAGTTCGATGATCCGCGATTTCTCGAAGCTGGCGTTGTAGCCGATGACCGCGCCGGTCACGGGAATCTGCTCGACCAGCGCTTCGGCGCACACGCGCCTCGGATCGGTGCCGTCGAGGCTGAGGAACTCGCGATGATCGGTCGTGCCGTCTGCGTTCTCGATATGGGCAGAAAACTGGAACGGCACTTGTCCGTAGGGCTTCGTGCCCACCCAGCGCGGGACAGCAAACGCGATAGTCTCAAAGTCGAGCCAGATGCGCGGGAACGCCCAGTCGGCCATTGCCGCGCGAGCGCCATTAACGTCGTGATAGATGTCCCCCGTCACGGTTGCATGATGCACGCGCTTGTGGACAGCGCTGGACAGTTCCGCGGGATCAACGGCGAACAGATCTGTGACGTTGCGTTCGATCCAGCGTTTGCCGCCGCCGTGAGGCAGTACCGTCACCGGCCAGTCCGGACCAGCCGGCAGTGCGGCATGACAATAGCCGGCGAATTCGCAAAAAAACGGTGTTTCGCAATGACCGCCCGGCGCAATCTCTGGCTCTGCGCCGGCAAGGGTAGCGCGGGCAGCCGCGACGACATCAGCGCGCGTCGCGATGATCGGCTCGGCCAAAGCTCCCAGATCGGTGTCGGCGAACAGGCCGTTCAAGTCGCCCTCGCGTTCCAAGATGAAGCTATTGTCGATGTGCCGGATCGCTGCGCTCATGACCGGGACTCCCGCATTGCGCGCGACCCACAACTGGGTTGCGAGATCGCCGACATGATAGTCTTTCGCTTTAGTCGACGATTTCACTTCAGCCATATGCCACCCGCCGGCTCCGTCCGGCTCAAGCACGTCAATGCGGACAAGGACGCCTTCGTGCTCCAGCGTCGCCTCGAAGATCGGCTTGTCGTGCCCGCCGTCGAGCAGTGCGCGCGTGGTGGCCAACGCCGCCGCCAAGTCTGGCTCTGCCTCGACCATGACGCCGTCCGGCAGCAAAGCGCAGGCGACCGCGCCGACTTCGTGCCCGGTAGCAAAACGTGCCTCGGCACCGTCGTCCTGCTCTGCCAAATCTCTGCGGTGAACAGACAGCCACAAACGTTTGGGGCATTGCTCAAAGGCCGTGATCTTCGACTTGGAGAGGCCGAAACGGCGAGGTGGGTAGGTCATGGTTTTTCTCCAGCCATCGCACGAACCTCGTCCAGAAAGGCCGCCACGTCTGCACGAACCGCTGGATCGTTGAGCTTCGTGACGGAAAAGCCTGGAAACCCGTTCAATGTCTTGGTAGTCAGCGGACCAACGATCTCAGTGAAGCGATCATACAGTTGTTGCCGGACGGCGGCTTCAGCGAAAGCTGGCCGGTTCATCAGATAGCCGAGGCACAGCTGCACGCCGCCCTTGCTGTAGCGTGTCAGCGCGAAGGGATAGAGCCAGCCCGCCGGGGTGTCGAACTCCGCCACGATCGAGCCCTGCGTCGACGCCACGGTCGCGCGTCCGCCCGCGTTTTCGATCATTGCAATATAAGCGTCCGCGCCGGAGGCGGTAGCCGGACCGAATTTGGCAAAATGCTCCTGAATCCACGCCTCGCGCGATATCGGCGGCAAGGCGCCGCGCACGGTCTTTTCGTTTTGCGCACGTTCGGTCTCGCCAATGATGCGTGGCGTCAGCGCCGTGACGCCGCTTTCACTCTCAAACCAGGAAAGCTCGACCGCGCGAACGTCGGCTTTCATCTGCTCGTTGAGGAACTCGACAATCCGTGCCAGCTCTCGCGGGATCGTATCTGCGACAAAGACCATCTTGATCCGACCTGCCGAAAAGTTGGCATCGATCTGCTGCCAGAATTCTTCCGGCTCAATCGTACCGGCAAGGAAGGTTGCCAGCTCTGTATCGGCGTCTCGGCCCTGCTCGATCATGGCGGCTGCGAAGCTTTCCGCGATCCGGCCAGCCTGCCAATACGCGGTGCCGTTAGCTGCATAGTCGAGCATTTGACCGATCACTTCGCGGCGCAGTCGGGTATCTACCGCACGCTTCAATTCTACCAACACTGGCACGCCGCTGCGCGTCACGAACAGATGGTCGACCGACCACCTCCCGCCGCCGTCCTCGCGGTCGGCGATCGGCTGCTCGCGGCGAATCAGTAGGAGCGAGCCGTCCTGATCGGCGATCAGTTCGGGATAAGTGGCAACCAACTTCTGCATGAAATCCTCGCTCCGGGGTTCGGACGGCCGCATCGCAGTGAGCGTGCCAGTTGTATCGACGGTGTAGATGACGGTGCGTGACAAGAATGATCTCCGGATCAGGGCTGAAATCGCTCGACGAGAGCATCGACATGATGATCGGCATCCCCGGTCCAACCAGCGAACCACTCTCGGTAGGAACAGCCTGCGAAGCGCACTGCCGCACCTGCGACAGCGTTGGCGAAGTCGACGATCTCGGCGCGGTGCCGCGCGAGCGTCTGGGGAGTGATGGCGCTGCCACTGCGCATTGCAGGCTCGGCGTATAGATAGAGCAGCACCGGCACCTTGCCGATGCGATTACCCTCGGTGACGAGGCCAAAGGCGTGCTTCACCAACTGCGCGGCATCAAGGTAGGTGAATGCGATATCGCCGTTGCGAAGCATATCCCTCATGACGGTGAACGGCGCCATTCCGTCACCCCAGACATCGCGGTCATAAGCGTCGGACAAGCCGACAGTCTTGGCGTCACGGAACGGCTCGAACCGTTTGGATTCAACGCCGATAAGGTGGTTCGCGGTCTCGACGGCGGCGTCGAGCCACGGATGGCGACCACCCCGCCACGGAAAACGCATCTGGCGCTCGACATCGACGCGATCGGCCGGCCAGTCCAGATCGGCTAGCGGCGGGAACGGCGGCAGGTCGGCGGGTCGTTCGAGAAACCATCCGAAAGCGTTGACAGCCAGCGCCGCGCTGCTTTCCGGGCTGTCGAGCTTTCCGCTCTCGATCTCGTTTCCGCCAGCAGCCGCAAGTGCGGCGCGGACGCGATCTTCCGGCACGCCGGCCAGGAATAATGAGGTGTGAATCGTCATGGAGTACCTTTCACGTCGCGGTGCGACAGAAATGGTCATGGAAGATTTGAAGCAACACTCACCATTCATCGTTCCCGCTCGTCGCCCTCGCGATATTCGCCCACGACCCAGATGAAGCTCTGGATATCCATGTTATCGCGTGGCTCGAGCGTGGCGATCGCAGCGCGCGTCGTGCCCACCAGATCGAGCAGAGCGAGGTAGGTGTCGCTGTTTGGCTCTGGCGAATAGCGATGATGAAAGTCGTGACCGACACGGTCGGCGAAATCCGCGGTCACGGTGGGCTTCAGGAACATGTGCTGCCGGAAATCCCAAAGGAAAGGCAGATATGTGACTATCGGCCATGACACTCGTCCGTGCGGTCTCACGGCCACGATCATCTCTGCAGCACCCGCCGCATAGTCTCCGGCGGTAAACGCGGCCGCGCCGCGAAGGAAACGACCTCCGGTATCCCCCGTAAGGGTGTCGCGCAGCCGCGCGGCCTCAAAGGACGACAGCATATTTGTATGGATACCGGCCTTGGCGATGCGCACTGCGTCTTCGTTCGTGGCTTTGATCGCCTGGCTTGAAGACAATCCAGCGTTGAGACGGGAAGCAGCACGCTCCTTATATTCTCTTTCACTGGATGCGTTCGCCGCGCCCTTGAGGCCGCTCGGAAAGAAGTGGAGATAGCGGCCGATGGCGCCGTCGAAGCCCACATAATCCGGGTGCAACCGCCCCGCCTCATTACGGAGGCGAGATAAGAGGCGCTCTTCGTCCGCGTCATCGATCAACGCGACCCGCTTGCCCGCCAGGATCACCGCGCCGGCATATCCACCACCCTTCGCGGCCTGCCATTTCAGGGTCGCGTGCCCATATTTTATCTCGCTTACCGGCACGCTCGATCCTTCTCTGCGGTCATATTATCGGCACGTCCATCGTCTCAAGATGCGACAGATGCGGTCATCGTTTCGGTCAAACCGTCGGTTAGCATCGTCCGAGCCGCCTCGATCCGATCCCGCATCACTACCATTAGCGCATTCGGTTCCTCGATCACGATCTCGCCCCCCCAGGTGAATAGGTGTTCGGCAAGTTCACGCATCCCGCCTGTCGCAAAGCGGATGCGCACCCCACCATCTTCCAGTTCTTCGACTGCCTGCGATCGGTGGAACCGCCACCCCCGCGCCCGGCTGACGGCGGTAGGCGCTACGCGCAGGACGACATCCTGTTTCTCGTCGCGCCACACGCCGAAACTTTCGGTCAGCCATGCGTCGATGTCCCAATCGTCCGGCGCGCAGCCCAGCTTCTCGCTGACGTGGACGTCGACCGTTCGGTCAAGCCGGTAATAGACTGGCTGATCGTCGCGACCCGGCATCTTACCGATCAGATAAGCCAGCGGACCGTGGACCAGACCATAAGGGATGACGCGCCGCCATTTCGGCTCCGGCCGCTCATCGGTGGAATAGTGAAATTCGACGCAGCAACCCGCTAGGATGGCTCCTTGCACGACGGTCATCGTCTCTGGGGCGACGCTCGCGAACGGTCCCGCCGTCACCATCGTCCGCTGCAACCGCGCAAGCGCATCGAGGTCCGGGTCGATCCGCCGCTTCTCGCGTTGGTCGAACGCGCCCTTCACCTTGGCGAGCAACGCAGCCAGTTGCTCGGCGCGCGCAGTCTGGCCCGCGAGCCTCCGCCCATCGACTTCGGCCTGTAGCGCGGCGACCTCAGCTGGGGTCGGTCGCGTGTAGACGCGGCGCAAACTGTCGCGGATCATGAATCGCTTGCGGCGATCGTCGGCAACTTCGTCCAGATCGAAATGCCGCGCGATGATGTCGCGCATACGCTCCGCGGTACGACGATTGACGCCGAGCCGCTCGGCCATCTCGTCGAGCGTCAGACCGTCGGCGCTCTCCGCCAAGGCATGGACTAGCGCCAATAGCCTGTCGAGCTTCGCCATCCTGTCGGTCATCGAGCCCCCCTGCATCCGGAAATGACGTATGGTGGGCCCACATAATTTTTATGACAAGTACCGGGGCAAGGCCGTTGTCCAAACATCAAGACTTGACGGGCTACTACCTAGTCGAAAGCATTATGGCTTCCCAAATCCGCGACGCATCGATCCAGTTGCCCGCCGCCCAGAAGAAGAGCTAATGTTCGAATCTGGTACCGTCGTCCGATTGCGCAACGATCCATCATGTGCGGGCCAAATTACGGGAGCATCCGCAACGAGAGGCGGCCGAATCTATCGCGAAGTCCAGCTTGCGGACGGAAGCGGTAAACGGATGTTGCCCGAGGCGCAACTCGATGCGGGTACGGCCGCGCCAGATCCGCTTGGTGACCTTGAGGCCGGACGGTTCGCAGATTTCAATCTGCTTCGCCGCGGTACCCCTATCAAATCATTCTGATCGGCGGGGGGGGCTGACGGCCTGATCCACAAGCCGCTATTCGAGGGTATGGCCCGGGCTTTCCAGCGCCCCTTCCATCGACCGGAGCTGGATCCCGCGCTTATGTGCGAGGACGGTGCCCATTCTGGACGGCTGGTTCTTGCCGACGGCCTGGCCCATGCGCCGTTCGATCTACGCGAAGTAGCGATGCCGCGCGACCGATCGCCAGCAGCAGTTCAGTTCGGCGCCGATCAAAATTCGAAGGATGTAGGCTGAGGTTGGAACAGCTTTGACAAAGGGCACCGCGGTCAAGCATGAAAGTGATGCGGGGGATGTATTGAGTGGCTAACAGTTTTTACGAACGACCGATTCTGAATTCGCCCTATGCGCCGCCGTCGCTGTACCATCAGCTGGACGACAACGGCCAGCCGCTCGAGGGTGAACCCATCAAGGGACGGCGTCCTTCGAAATTCATCGTTCCGGTGCCGGCGTCGCGGAAGAAGGCAGCCGCGTCACAGGCGTCGCTCGATCTCGAAACCTACACCGAGAACGCCAAAATTAACGAGATCCGCGGCTACGTCGACACCTGGCGCGCGATCCCGAATGTCGCCGACTGGGGCGTCACCCCGGCGACGCAGCGGCTGCTCGAACATTGGCGGCGACCGAAGGCCGAATGGGCCGGCCCGCGCCCGTTCTTCTGCCAGATCGAAGCGGTCGAGACGATGATCTGGTTGACCGAGGTCGCACCGCGACGCGCCGCCACGCGCGGTCTCCTCGACCAGATCGCCAAGGACAACGAGGAGGCCAACCCGGCGCTGTTCCGGCTGGCGATGAAGATGGCCACCGGCAGCGGCAAGACGACCGTCATGGCGATGATGATTGCCTGGCAGACCATCAACGCCGCACGCCGGGAGACGAAGGATTTCTCTCGCGCATTTCTGATCGTCGCGCCGGGCATCACCATCAAGGACAGGCTGCGGGTCCTTCAGCCCAGCGAACCCGGCAATTACTACGACACGCGCGAGATCGTGCCGCCGGAAATGCTGCCGGAGATCAGGCGAGCCGAGATCGTCATCACCAACTATCACGCCTTCCAGCACCGCGAAACGCTTTCGATACCGAAGGCCGCACGCAGCTTCCTTCAGGGCAACGATCCAGAGCCAGTCAGGACGACCGAGACCGACGCGCCGATGCTGTCGCGGGCATGCGACAAGCTGCTGCGGTTCGAGCGCGTGAACGTCATCAACGACGAGGCGCACCACTGTTACCGCCACAAGGTCGGCGGCGATGCCGAAGCCGCACTGACCGGCGACGAGAAGAAAGAAGCCGAGCAGAACGAGGAAGCCGCTCGCCTCTGGATCAACGGCATCGAGGCGCTCGACCGGCAGCTGAAGAAGGGCACGCGCAGCAGCGGCGTCCGCGCGGTATACGATCTGTCGGCCACGCCGTTTTTTTTGCGCGGCTCTGGCTACAATGAGGGAACGCTGTTCCCGTGGGTCGTGTCCGATTTCAGCCTGATCGACGCGATCGAAAGCGGCATCGTTAAGTTGCCGCGCATCGACGCGGGCGATCCCGAGCCGCTCCACCTAGTACTGGAAATGAAGGGCCTGCGAGATGAGGGCGACAAGGCCAAGGCGCAGACCGCACGCGACCTGTGGGTGCCCGGCGTGAACGCGCTTGGCGGTTACGGCCGTTGGGCGTTCGCGGAATTCAGAGATCCCTATACCACCGAGGACGAGTTTGCGGCGCTCGTAAACCACTTGATCGACGGAGTTGCTGCATGACGAAGATTTTGTGGGTTAAGTTCGGCTGGTCAGAATATTACCGCGGCGGACTGGTTGACGGAAATTTTCCATTTATCAAGGGCGGCGAACAAGGGCACGAGGCTTGGAATTTCTTGCGTCAGGACGACGGCAGCTATTATTGCTACACGCCACCACAGGGGAAAGACGGATCGACGCCTAGCAGTGAAGATGCGACGGGGTGGACAGTGGCATGCTTGGCCAAAGATCCGAAGCGGAAGGGCGTCCATCTGATCGGATGGTATGAGGACGCCGTCTTAGAAGGCCAGTATTCGGTTAGACCTGCGGGATTTGATCCGGGTAGTTCCGCGCCCAACGACGAGTTCTATTATTCTATTCGGGCCCCGAAGGCTTTCCTCATTCCACCGGACGAACGGACCGAACCGTTTTCGCACACTAGCATCCGGCAGGGTAAATATTCCTTTCTCGCCGGTCCCGGTGTCCAAATCACCGACAACAAAACTGAAGTCCGTGCGATCATCGAGGAGCGTCTTCGGCGGTACGCGGGAGTGGCGGTTCGCAACCCCGATGCGTCATCCGCTCCCGATCGTGATAACGATCCGGTCGATCCGCTTCGCGGGTTTGGCACGCCGGAGCATCGCAAGAGAGTTGAAGAGGCAGCGGTCAACGCGACTATAGCCGCCCTGAAGAAGCTCGGATACAAGTCGAAGTCGCGCGAAAAGGACAATGTCGGCTACGACCTCGAGGCATTGCATAAGAATGGCGATGTGTTGCACGTTGAGGTGAAGGGCACGTCCGGCACGGAACCCCGCCTCTTCATGACCCGAAACGAGCACGATTATCGCGAAGCGCCCGAATGGCGGCTGGCGATGGTGGTGGATGCCCTAGGAACGCCTGACGTCCGCGTTTACACCCTCCGGGAGTTTGAGCGCACTTTCGATCTAACTCCACTCGTCTGGAAGGGCGTTCGGAAGACGGCCGCCTGATGGCCAGAAAGCCCGGCACCCCGAAGCAGGTCGGCGCTCTGCGTCATGATGAGGCGACCCGACGGAACATCCCGACGGCTGAGATGGAGTCCTTCTTCCGGCGCGAGGAAGACACGCATCCGCTGCCCCCCAAACATTATCCCCGCGCCAGGCCGCTGGCCCAAGGCGAGACACGAACCGAAGAGGAACCGAGCGTGCCCGAGATCATCTGGAACGGGGCGCGGATATCGATCACCGACGCGCAGAAGGCCGAGTTGGTCGAGATGGGCACGCTAACACTGTCTGACGCGCAAGTCGTCTGGCGCGGCAAGGATCGGCAGGATTGGTCCGACCTCGTTGTCAACGTGCCGCCGCTCTACATTCAGGAGAAGATCCACCCCAAGGCGATCATCGACGACCTGAAGCGCCGCACCGCGGAGAAACGCGAGGCAACCACCGACGCCCCCGACCTGTTCGCCGACTTCAACGGCATCGAGCCGGACCAGCGCGCCGAGTTCTACCAGCACGACCAGCATTGGTCGAACCGGATGATCCT